>Ga0100401_1000245_pt1 | contig 44698 bp, 42 predicted proteins | sample CryGeymeta201525_FD_80421 | JGI IMG/M metagenome (GOLD analysis project Ga0100401, IMG submission 80421) | Groundwater microbial communities from Crystal Geyser aquifers in Utah, USA - Crystal Geyser metaG 2015-25 | ecosystem: Environmental > Aquatic > Deep subsurface > Groundwater | place: USA... | reverse complement strand
GACATCGGAGGGCATGTTGAACATGCCGTAGGACGGCCCGATGATATTGATCTTCGGTTTCTCGCCCTCCTGCAGCACCTTCGGCTTGGGCATTTTCTTCGGCCCGAATTCGGTCCACAGCCACGACAAGGCCCGGTCCTCGGACTGCCACTGGTCCTCGTCGATCGTGCGCGGCAGGAAGCGCTTGATATTGGTGCCTTCGGGTGTCACGCCGCCGCCGATCATCTCGGCGATCGAACCGGTGACGACCACGGCGGGTAGATCCGGGTCGAGCGACCGCCATGCGCGGCGCATTGCGCCTTCGGTGCCGGTCTTGCCCAGCTCTTCCTCGCCAAGCCCGGTCACGACGATCGGCAATTCATGCGGCGGCAAGCCGTCGGTATAATGCAAAACCGATGTCACCGGCAGATTTTCGCAGCCAACCGGACCATCGATGATCACCTGCAACCCCTTGATCGCGGTGAACGCATAGACCGCGCCCCAATAGCCGCCTGCCCGGTCATGATCGAGAATCAGCGTCATACCAGCCTCTCCCCAATCCACCCCGTTCGGGCTGAGCCTGTCGAAGCCCAATTGCCAGTGTGCAAATCACCCTTCGACAAGCTCAGGGCGAACGGCAGGGTCGGTGCAAAACCGCTCATGAGCCAATCGCCTCCGCCGCTTTTGCCGCAGCCGCATTTTGCGCAGCATATTTGGCCTTGAACTTGGGCCGGTCGGTCGGCGTGTCTTCCCATATGCCAGAGGTGTAACCCTCGCCCACACCTTTGAAAAATTCGCGCATCCGGTCGAACCGTTCCTTGTTCGCCATCGCCGCATTGACCACCTGAGCCAGACTGCCCGCTCCGGCAGGACCCATCAGCGGCCGCGCCGAAATCAGGTTGGTGAAATAGAGCGCCGGTATAGCCTTCGCCTTGGCATGCTGGACAACCGGCGTCGTCCCGATCGCCAGATCCGGACCATATTCCTCAACCGCAGCAATATCTTCTTCCAGACTGGCGCGGAAATTGACGCGAACGCCTTTCGCTTCGAGCCATTCCCGATCGGGATCCGACCATTTTGTCTTGGGACAGGCGGTGCCGACATAAGGCACATCCGCGCCGCTTTCGATCAGCAGCCGCGCGACCAGCAGCTCCGATCCTTCATAACCGGAAACCGTAATCCGGCCATTGACCGGCATCGCGGCGAGCGCTTTGGTGATCGCAGGAAGAAAGGCGTTATGCGCCTCGGCGATTTGATTGGAACTGGCGCCCGTCGCCTCGCCGATCGCCTGCAACCATGCAGCCGTGCCGTCGCGGCCAACCGGAGCAGAACCGATGACCTTGCGTCCCGCCGCTTCAAACTGCCGAACACTGGCGGTGTAGAAGGGATGGATCGCCGCAATCACGGCGCCATCGAGTGCAGAGTAAAGCTCGCGCCATTCGCGGGTTGGCACAACGGGCCCCGCCGCGAGGCCCAGCGGCTCGAGCATATGCCCAATGCCAACCGGATCAGCCGGGAACATTTCACCGAGCAACGTGACAGACGGTTTCGCGGCAACCTCGTTCGGTGCTGCCACCGGACCCTGCTCCGCTTCCTCGCGGGCATATTTCAGCATCGCGCCAGCGAGAACGTCCTTCGCTTCGGCATGGGTGGGAACGCCAAAGCCGGGCACATCGATACCGACAATGCGAACACCATTGATCGAGTCCGGCAACAACCGCAGCGGCACACCGCTGGCGGTCGGCACGCACAGATTGGTGACGATGATCGTGTCATATTTTTCCGGATCGGCCATCAGTTCGACCGCTTCCTTGATGTCCTCGAACAGCTTGCCGGTGACCAAAGTTTCCGAACTGAACGGGACATAGCCGACGCTGCGCCGTGCCCCGTAAAAATGCGAGGTGAAGGTCAGGCCATAGACGCAGCAGGCCGAGCCCGAGAGGATCGTCGCCGTCCGCCGCATTCTGAGGCCGACGCGCAGCGAGCCAAAGGCCGGGCACATCGACTGCGGCTGATCATGCGGACCAACCGGATAGTCTTTTTCATATTGATCGAGAATTTCCGACTTGCCGGCTTTCTTTGCAGCCTCGCGCATCGTGTCGGCGCCGCCATGACAGCCGCTGCCCTCGCCGCTTGTTGCCGGGGCCGGAGCGAGATCGATCCGGTCCGGGGTACGTGTTGTCGGGGTGCTGATCTCAGACATCCATCAAACCTCGTCGTAGATCACTTCGAGGGATGGCTTTTCTTCATAGGTGCCGCCGCGCATATCCGCCTGGGTGGCTGGAATAAGCTGGACATTACCGCCCGTTTCGTCGGGCGAGAAGAGGCCCAGCAGACCGTCCTGCTCCAACGGTGTCGGCTGCTTCGGCGGCGCTTCGGCGACATTGATCGCCAGCTCCTCGAACAGGCTCGCCCATTCGCTTTCGGGCGTGCCGATGATCTGATAATTGGCCGACTTCTTGCGGATATCATCATTGGCGGGGATCGCGGTCAGCACCGGAATATCGACCGCCTTGGCGAAGGCCTGCGCCTCACCGCTGCCGTCGTCCTTGTTGATGATCATGCCGGCGACGCCGACATTGCCGCCCATCTTGCGGAAATATTCGACCGCCTTGCAGACATTGTTCGCGACATAGAGCGACTGCAGATCGTTCGATCCGACGACGATCACCTTCTGGCACATGTCCCGCGCAATCGGCAGGCCGAAGCCGCCGCAAACCACGTCGCCGAGAAAGTCGAGCAGCACATAGTCAAAGCCCCAGTCGTGAAAGCCGAGCTTCTCGAGCAATTCAAAACCATGAATGATGCCGCGTCCGCCGCATCCGCGTCCGACTTCGGGTCCGCCGAGTTCCATGGCAAAAACGCCGTCACGCTGGAAGCAGACATCTTCGATGCTGACTTCTTCACCGGCCAGTTTTTTCTTGGAGGATGTTTCGATGATCGTCGGGCAGCTTTTGCCGCCAAACAACAGGCTGGTCGTGTCCGACTTCGGATCGCAACCGATCAGGAGAACACGCTTGCCTTGTTGCGCCATCATGTAGCTCAGATTCGAAAGCGCAAAACTCTTGCCCGAACCACCCTTGCCGTAAATGGCGATGACCTGGGTTTCCTTCTTCACCTCACCGGTATGAACCGGATCGGGTTCGATCGAAGCTTCGTCACGCAATATATCAACATCTAACATGGTCATTCGCAATCTCTCCAGTCGAGTACCATTTTCAGGCAGTCGGGATTTTCAAAAGCCTCGGGGTAGGCTGTTTCGGCTTGGGCGGCGGGTTCTATACTGGTGATCAGGCCCGTCAGGTCGAGCGCTTCGCTCTCGATCATCATATTGATCGAAGCCAGATCGCGCGGCTGCCATTCTGCGGCAATGCGTAGCCGAGCCTCGCGCTGAAACGCGGGTGCGAAAGCAAAGCTGATCGGCTGGCTGTAGAATCCGGCCAACACCAGTTCGCCGCCTTTGGCCAGACGGCCGATAAAACTTTCAATAGAAGCTGCATCGCCGCTGACGTCGCAGATTGTCTGATAATCATGCCGGTCATCATCATCCGGATGCATGACGGAATAACCAGCAGCACCATTCTGCCGCGAGCGATTGGTATCCCAAACCATCGGCGCGGGTGCGCCAGAAGCAATAGTCAGTCGCGCTATAAGTCGGCCCAAAACGCCATGGCCAATAATCAGTTCCGGCGCATCGCCGTGACCAATGGCATGGAGCGCGGTTGCCGCGAGCGCGTACAAGATGCCCTCTTCCGCCAATTTCTCTGCGATCGGCAGAGCGCGGGCCGAAGCCACGATGACGGTTCTTGCCGATCCACCGAACAACCCGCGAGCATCGCGGTAGCAACTGGCACCGGGGACAAACACCCACTCGCCGATCCGGCCTTTTGCCTCCGCACCGGCATCGACGATCCGGCCCACCGACTCGTAACCGGGAACCAGCGGATATCCCATGCCGGGAAAATCCGGCATCTGGCCGGTCCACAGAAGTTTTTCTGTGCCCGTGCTGATACCGCTAAATTGAATTTCGACTTGAACATCGCCAGATTTCAAGGGGTTCAGAGCAGTCCTGCGCATCGATAGGTTGCCTGGGGCATCCAATATGATCGCTGAAGTTTGCAAAGCATCCCCTCCTCACGATGTCCTTGCTGGGAAAGAAGGACTCCGTTGAGTGTCAAATTACTTAAACAATCTTAAATGTCAATTATATTGGACACTTTTCATGTCATTTGATCGCGACAAGCGCTTTTGCGATGATCGGTAGGTCGGTTCCAATCTCACGGATCGCTGAAAATCGGGCTTTTTCAAGCATCTGTCTATTTTCGATGACAGAACGGGGCCGACCCGAACCCATCGCCCAGAGATAGAGTCCAAAATAGCCGTCGCCCATCGGTTCGGCCCTCTTGGTTTCCGCCATCGGCTCGACAATCAGCAATCGCCCTCCGCTGGGAAGCGCAGCATATATCTTGGGCAGCAGGCCGTTGACGACCGAATCATCATGGTCATGGAGGATACGGATCAGCGTGATCAAATCATGGCCTCGCGGAATGGGATCCTGTGTGAAACTGCCGGCATGGATCACGACTCGATGATCCATCGCCGTCGCCGCAAAACGCGATTTTGCCAGCGGCACGACGTCGGGCAAATCGAATAGCGCCAGTTCGAGTCGCGGCGCGATCTGGCCCACTGCTTCCGCAAACGCGCCGCTGCCCCCGCCAATATCGAGCATCTTGCGATGCCGCGAAAAATCATATTTGGGCAATATCTGCTGCCATATCATCGGCTGGGTAGCGGCCATCAAATCGGAGTAAGGCTGACTGTCATCGGCCCCGACTTCGCTCTTCGAGGCATAGGTCCAGAATTGTGAAAGGCTGCTGCTCTCGCCGCCTTGCTGGCCGAGCAGGGCAATCGGGTCTGCCATATCGCGATAGAGCAGTTGGTGGTGCCGGATCATCGCCATCGCGCCATCATTGGCCGAGAGTTCCGCTCCCGTTTGCCCCAAGGTCCACAATCCCGCTTGCGGCGATTCGACGATATCAAGGGCAGCGCCCGCGCGCAGGATTCGGTCCGTCGCTTCGCCGGTCAGTTTTGCAAAAGCCGCAATATCGCCGGCACCGTGCGGACCCTCCCGCAAATATCCGATCAGGCCCGTCTGCACATAAACATAGAGAATCTGGGTATAGACGAAACCGGCAATCAGATCGAATTGCTGCGCCGCCTTGCGCCGGGCAACCATTCGAAAGATCGGCGTTCGCGCGGCCCAATTCTGAAAAGCGGCACTGCCCAAAATCCGGTTGCGGCGAAGCACCCAGCGGGTCTTCCAGCTGAGCTGTACATGGCTATCGTCTCGATCACTGGACATAAATTATGTCTATTTGAATGGACTTCTGATAGATTCCCGTCAAACTGAAACTCACGCGAAGCTACCGGAGCGCAAGTGGAGAAGGACCAGACCATCATTATCGGCGCCGGCATTGGCGGTCTCGTAAGCGCCGCCCTGCTCTCGGCGCGCGGGGTCCCGGTGACCGTTCTGGAAAAGGAAAAATCCCCCGGCGGCAAGGTCCGGCAGCTCGATGTGGAAGGCGCGGCAATCGATGCTGGCCCCACGGTTTTCACGATGCGCGATGTTATCGATGATATATTCAAAGCGGCCGGCAGCAGCAGCGACGATCATCTCGAACTGGAACGCGCCGACACGCTCGCCCGCCATGCCTGGAGCCGCGACGAAACGCTCGATCTGTTTGCCGATCCCGAAAAAAGCGCGGATGCCATCGGTCAATTTGCCGGTGCCAAAGCAGCCGCTGGCTATCGCAGCTTTTCGAAAGAAGCCGAACGCATTTATAAAATTCTCGATCGGTCGATGCTGCGCAATACCAAGGTCAGCTGGCCCCTGCCACTGATGTGGCGGATCGGCCTGTGGCGGGTTGGCGACCTGATCGCGATCCGCCCCTATGAAAGTCTCTGGAAGGTGCTCGGTGAGCATTTTGACGATCCGCGCCTGCAACAATTGTTCGGTCGCTACACGACCTATTGCGGCTCCTCCCCCTTTCAGACACCGGCCACGCTGATGCTGATTGCGCATGTCGAGTCGCAAGGCGTATGGAATATCAGGGGCGGGATGACCGCCCTCGCCCATGCACTGGAAACCGTCGCCAGAAAAAATGGCGCGCGCTTTCACTATGATGCCCGCGTCACCAAAATCGCCGTGGCGAAAAACCGGGCCACCGGCGTGCGACTGGAATCCGGCGAATGGATCGAAGCGGGATCGGTGATCTGCAACGCTGACCCATCGGCTCTCGGCTCCGGCCTGTTCGGGGTCGAAGCCAGTCAGGCTGTGAGCGCAATGCCACCGCAAAAACGATCGCTATCCGCCATGGTCTGGCTGGCAAACAGCAAAACATCCGGCTTCGAACTCGACCATCACAATGTGTTCTTCTCAGCCGATTATCCGGCTGAATTTACCAATATTAAAGCAGGCAAACCGCCCGAGCAACCGACTGCCTATGTCTGCAAACTGGGCGAAGCGAAGCCGGGCGGATCACAGCGTCTGCAGGTCATCGTCAACGCGCCGGCCAATGGCGATCATCATCACTATACATCCGAGGAGAAAGCGAAATGCACGGCGAACATGCTGCAGACACTGACCCATTGCGGACTGGAGATGGAACCGGGCTTTCCGCACAGACTGGTCACGCCCAACGATTTCTCGACACTCTTCCCGGCGACCGGCGGGGCGCTTTATGGTCGGGCCTCGCACGGATGGGCGGCGTCCTTCCTCCGGCCCGGGAGCCGGACACGGATCCATGGGCTCTATTGCGCGGGCGGAGCGACCCATCCGGGCGCGGGGGTACCGATGGCCGCCTTGTCGGGGCAGTTGGCGAGCGAAGCCGTCCTGTCCGACCGCGCTTCGACGTCGTGGTTCCACCGCAGGGCTACCGCTGGTGGTATGTCGATGCGCTCAGCGATGACGAACGCTACGGGCTGACCATCATCGGCTTTATCGGCAGCGTCTTCTCGCCTTATTATAAAATCTCGGGCCGCAACATTCCGCTCGACCACAGCTGCCTCAATGTTGCGCTCTACGGCAAGCGCGGCGCGCGATGGGTGATGACCGAGCGCGGTCTGCAGGACACGCATCAGGCGGAAGACGCGCTGACCATCGGCCCCAGCGCGATGCGCTGGGACAAGGACCGGCTGATTATCGATATCGAGGAACGCGATATCCGCTTGGGCATTCCCTGGCGGCGGCGCGTGAAGGGCCGGATCATCCTGCACCCGGAAATCCTCAACGACAAAAGCTTTAAGCTCGACCCGGCCGGCAACCATCACTGGCACACGATCGCGCCGCGCGCGCGCATCGAGGTGAAGATGGACCAACCGGATGTGTCATGGTCCGGCAGCGGCTATCTCGACGGTAATCACGGCAGCGAACCGATCGAGGACGGTTTCCGGAGCTGGCACTGGTCCCGCGCCCATTGCGGCCGCGATGTCGCGGTGACCTACGAAGGCATCCGCCGCGATGGCAGCCATTTCGCCAGCGCCTTGCGCTTTGATGCTTCGGGCACGCCACAGGAAGTCGATCTGCCACTGGTTGCACCCTTGCCGCCAACATGGTGGGGCATGAAAAGACAGACGCGCGCCGACCGCGGTCATGCTTCGGTGGTAAAAACATGGGAAGATTCCCCCTTTTATGCACGGTCCGCGTTAAAAATGCGCCTTTTTGGTAAACAAGTGACCGCAATTCAGGAAAGTATTTCCCTGAATCGCCTGGTCAATCCGGTGATTCAAAACATGCTCCCGTACAAGATGCCGCGCGAACCGAACCGACCATCCAAAGCCTTTCATATCCCTCTGCCGATATTCCTCAGTCGCACTCAATAGATGGGATAGGGCTCAAACCGGCCTACTGACCTTTCGGTTCCTCGACCCGGTCTTTGGCGGCCGCCTTTTCCTTGTCCTTGGCAATTTCCCTATTGACCGACCAAAGCTGCCAGAAGCCTAGTCCCAACGCGATCGCCCCGGTTACGACAATTTCAATCCATCCCAGACTGTCAAACGGACCTGTCTCCATAACACCCTCCTGTAGCCCCTGTCCTACAGTTTCACATGCCGCTTCGCAAATTTCAGGATGATCTGGGCCAATTGCTCCGGGTCTTCCTCATGCGCCAGATGGCCAACATTGGCGACCTCCTCAATGGTGGATTGGGCGATCAGATCGGCCGCCCCTTGCACCGCTGATTTCGGGATCGCATTGTCTTTCTGTCCGTGGACCAGCAACACCGGCGTCTCAATTTCAGTCAGCCGATTTTGCAGCTCTTCCAGCCGCCAGTTGGCCATCATCCGGATCGCTCCATCGCAATGCCCGGACCGGCTGAACAAATGTCCGTAATAGAGCGCCCCGGCGGGGTCGATCCGCGACCCGGTAGAGCGGCGCAGAAACTTCTCGGTCTCCCCCGGATAGCGTGCCCAACGGGCAAAGATTCGCGATACAAAAGGGTTTGTAAACAACATCTTAGCTAGCTGCGGAAACAGTTTTGCGGCCAATCCGGGAAAGGGCATCAGCGCCGGGTTCAATCCAACAAGTGGGATTTTCCAACATTTGTCCAACATCAACTGCAGGCCGATCGCTGCGCCCGCCGAATGGCCGACAATAAGCGCCGGAGATGCTTCCAATTCTTCCAGCAACACCCCGATCGACGCGGCCATTTTCGGCAGAGAAACCTGACGGCTAATCGTGGGCCGGGTAAAACCATGGCCCGGCAAATCCAGCGCGATCACATCATAATCCTTGGCCAGTAATGGGATGATGTCCCGCCAGCTATGCGTCGCCGCTCCAGTCCCGTGCAGCAACAGGCAGACCGGCGCTCCGGCTTTCTTCGGCCCCATCCGCTGGACATGCCATTTGTAACGGTCCGCCTCGACAAACCGGCTCGCCTGATGGTTGGGCCAGTCCTGACCCTCAATAGTCCATTCGGGATAGCGCCGGCTCATACCATTGCTTCCTTGCCAACGCTCTCGATCGCAGCGACCAGCGCCGCGCTCTGTGCTCTCGGCAGCGGCAGGTATCTGCCGCGCAGCGCCGCAGCCAGCTCCACCGCCTCTGGCCGCGGGCGCGGCGAAATATCGATAACGATACTGTTAAGGCCCAGCGCCGCAATGCCCTTCGCTACCTCCTCCATCTCGGCTTTCGCTCCCTTCCGATTGGCGGTACCATCCAGCATCACATTGCCCTTGCCATCCGTCAGCATCGCAATGGTCGGCGTCTGCCCGCGCTTCCGCGCGGCTTCGGCCAGCTGCCTTGCGGAGATCAATCCAGCCGCCAGCGGGGTACCGCCACCGCCCGGCAAAGCACCCAGAGCACGCCTTGCCCGCGTCAGCGACCGGGTCGGCGGCAACAACACTTCCGCTCCGTCTTTCCGGAAAGCGACAAGCGCCACCTGCGAGCGTTTGACATAGGCTTCCGCCAGCATCAGTTCGACCGCCCCTTTCGCCTCTGCCAGACGGGACAGCGCCGAAGACCCCGATGCATCCACCGCAAAAATCGTCAGGCTTTCCTGCCGCTCTTCATAATGATGCACCCGCAGGTCCGATTTGCGAATATGGATTTTGCCCGGCTCCAGATTACCGCTCTCGTTGCGCCTTATTGTCTGCCAGGGCGCAGCAGTCCGCAGCGTATCGATCAAGGCCAGCCGCTTGCCGTTGCCGGGAACACCAGGCCGGGTGCCTTTCGGCCGCCCTCGTTTGGTCGACTGTTGCTTGTTGCCCGCACGGCCGCCCTGCCCCTTGCCAGCTTGCCGGACCTTGCCTTCGATCTGATCCAATATATGCGGGGGAATCGAGGCTGTAGCCGCTTCCAGCAGCAAATCCTCCAACGGGATATCCTCGATGTTTTGCTGATCCTCGCCTTCGCTGGAATCCTGATCCGGCGGACTTGGTTCCTCCTGCGGCGGAGGTGGCGATTCATGCTGTTGCGGAAATTGCGTCGCGCGCGGGCCAAGCACCAGCCGCACGGCCATCTGCAGATCTTGGTCCGCAATCTTGTCATGCCCTGCCAGCGCCGCATGGCGCGTCGCACAGCGCTCGGCAAACAGCAGTGGCCGCACCGAATGGATCCCGGAGGCCGCTGCCGTCGCCGCCAACGCGCCCCGCTGCTTCTTGGTCATAGCCCTTATCTTAGCCGCACTTTCGCAGCTCAAATTCAGCGCTTTGACAGCTTCCAGATCCCGCGAGCCTGTCAAATCACAGTGAAATGCTATCCGCTCCAGTAGCACTGTCGGTGGCGCTTCATCGCTCTCCATCCCATCATCAAGCAAAATGATAGAAAGCTTACCGATATCCATCGCCTGCGCGATATGCGCTGCAATATTCTCGTCGATCCGCTCCGCCATCGGCAGCAGAACCACGCCATTCTGTGCGGTCTCGAGCAGCCCCGGTCGCCAAACCGATCGCCCGCCCTGCAAGGTCGCCGCCAGATCGATACCGCCGAGCAGCCGCTCGCTATCAACATTGTTCGGAATTTTTAGAACCGGCCCAAGCGGTTCGAGCGCGCTCACCAGTTTCTCCAAAAGCGCGTCACGCACCGGTCCGAAACCCCGCAAACAGATGCCGCCGAAATTACCGGGGTTTTGCGCAAAAAGCCGGGCTGTGAGCAGGCAGTCAGCCGGAGAGGAATCCGTCGAGGCCGCTTCTGGTTCAGCCTCGCCGTTCAACCGAACAACTCCTCCAGCGCCCTCTCGATCCGAACCGTTGAACCGGTTTCATCGAGCACATCCCGGCGCAAGCGATGGCGCAGCGACAAGGGTGCCATGGTTTTCAGATGGTCCAGCGTCACCGACACATCGCCCTGCAGCGCGGCAAATGCTCTCGCCCCTCGCATCAAGGTCAATTCGCCGCGCAGGCCGTCAGCGCCAACCGCCTTGCACAAGGCCGCCGTGTCCCGCAAAATTTTCGCCGGCGTTTTCACCTTGGGCAGCGCCTTTTTCGCACGATCAATCTGGCGCAGCACTTTCGCGTCCTCGCCCTTCCACTTGGCGGTAAATTTCGCCGCGTCCCGCTCCTGCGCATCGCAGCGGCGCATGATCTCGACGCGCTGATCGATATCGTCCGGCGTCTTCACTTCCACCGACAACCCAAAGCGGTCGAGCAACTGTGGGCGCAGTTCGCCCTCCTCCGGATTGCCGCTGCCAATCAGCACAAAACGCGCCGGATGTCTTATGCTAAGTCCATCGCGCTCGACCAGATTCTCACCAGAAGCCGCGACATCAAGCAGCAGATCGACCACATGATCCTCCAGCAGATTGATCTCGTCGATATAGAGAAAACCGCGATGCGCCTTGGCCAGCAGCCCCGGCTCGAAATGCTTTTCGCCGTGCGCCAGTGCCTTTTCAAGATCCAGCGTACCAACGACGCGATCCTCGGTCGAACCGAGCGGCAGATCGACAAACGGCACCGCCATTTTGCGTATCCTTTTACTGGTGCACGGATCCGGACAATCATCACGGTTCTCCGGCTCGCAATGAAAGCGACAACCATCGACCGCCCTGATCTGCGGCAAGGTTGCGGCCAGCGCCCGCGCGGCGGTCGACTTGCCTGTCCCGCGATCGCCAAAGATCATCACGCCGCCAATACGGGCATCCACCGCCGCCACTAGCAGCGCCAGCTTCATCTCTTCCTGACCGACAATTGCACTAAAAGGAAAACCGCTCATTGCAGTACCTTATCACAAGCTTTGGCGGCTGCAAGAAAAGTTGGCGATCAATGGCAGAAGGGTTCGGAGTGAATGTTAGAACGGGGAAACTACCCGGCGGGGAGCCGATTCGTGGAAGTTCTCATGGATCATAGAGTTAGTGGCACTATGGGGCAAACAGCGAATCTGGCAGAGAATTTGTCCGTCGAACCGAGCCTTGACCAGCTATCGCTGGCACCTTGCTATCGCGGTTATCGCGCGGCCGACAATAGGATTGCTCCGGTTCTCAAATAGAGATTTGCATAGATGAAAGTAACTTAGATCATGTATTTCGAAAATTGCAATATTGGTTAATTTCTGCTAAATCGAGTCGCAGGTCGCCATAAAACATAATCTCTGTTGATCTTTTATCTAGGAGTGATGTCATGGCAAAAATCAGAAAATCTACACCGCCCAAACAAGATACGTGTAGAAAAATCTACTACACCGAACCCACAAACAAAAAGCTGCTCGAACAGCCGCAAACAAAGCTCAGTTTTGATCTCGGGGGTATCGAACTCTCGCAAGATCAACTGGCCAAGGTTCGCAGTGAAGCGGTCCGGTCGGCGATGGCCGCAGCGGCCGGGTTATTGGGCAGAGATGATTTCGCAATCGATAGCGATATGTTCTCGACCTTCTCGACCTTTTCAACCTTCTCGACTTTTTCATCTGCGGCATAAATTCATTTGGCAGCGGTGACTGCATCGCTGCCAAAACGAATTTTTGACCCGATTTGGAGAACCTCCCATGGGAGTCCCCTTTTCGACGTTCGTCGTAAAGATAGCCAGCCGGTGCAATCTGAATTGCGACTATTGCTATATGTATAATCTGCAAGACGATACCTATCGCAATCAACCCGCCGTCATGCTGGATGATGTCACTGAAAAATGCTCAAGCAGGATATTGGAGCATGCCCGGCAGAACGGACTATCGTCGATTCACTTCATCATGCATGGCGGCGAGCCATTGCTTGCCGGGAAAAAGCGGCTTCGTCGAATCGTTGAGATTGTTCGTTCAAAATTTCTCGATAGCGGCGTTGAGCCACGCTTCAGCATTCAATCCAACGGAACGCTGGTCGATGAAGAATGGATAGAACTATTCATAGAATTGGGCATCCGCATCGGCATCAGCGTCGACGGCCCGCGGCAAGTTCACGATCGGCATAGACGCGATCATCGCGGCAACGGATCGTATGAGCGCGTTTTTGATACGATCCGGCTGCTGCAAAACCATCCCAGAGGACAAGAAGTTTTCTCGAATGTGCTCGCCGTTGTGGATACGCAAATCAGTCCGGACGCGATGCACGCGTTTTGGGAAGACATAGATGTTGTAGGCTTTGATCTCTCCCTGCCCCATGCCAATCATGTTCATAAACCACCCAGACCGATTGAAGAATATCGGGACTGGCTCATCGCATTCTTCGATGGTTGGTTCGATAGAAACAGGCCGAACAGGCATGTCCGATATTTTGACAATATGATCCGCATGATGTTTGGCTATCCGGTAAGCACCGACAACATCGGCGGCAAGCCGGTCGACGTGCTGGTTATCGAAACAGATGGCAGTCTGGAGCCTACGGACGCTTTTAAATGTTGCTTCGATGGCGTGACCAAATTGGGAGCAAATCTGGTCGACACAAGATTGGACCAGCTGGCGAGCAATCCCATGATCGCCGCTTTCCAGGAAGGTGCTGACGGCCTGTGCGCGCAATGCCAGCAATGCCCGGCCCGGGACATTTGCGGCGGCTATATGCCCCACCGATATGGAGCCGACGGCAGTTTCATGCATCCCAGCGTTTATTGCGATGCGTTATTGCCACTGGTTGAGCATATCCACAGCCGTGTGAGCGAATCGCTACCGGAAAAAGTCAGGGAGCAAGTGGTTTGATGTCTCATTCGATTCTACAAGCGGGTCCGGCCAACAAGAAACATCGCTATGCGATCTTGAGCAAGGTGCTCGATCATACGAAAAAGCAGATTGAGACTGTCTGCCGCCACTATATCGAAGAACAGCGATCGCTCGGCTTATCAATAACAGATGCCGAGCAATTGCTTCAGTTCGCATTTTTGGTTCGGTCCTCAACCACCTCTGAAATTCAGAAATTCCTGCTTCACCCAACTAGCCAATACTGGTTGTCGGCGATGCGCAGAGTGAGCGGAAATGTCGACGTTCAACACCCAATACCGATTGTCCAGCAAGCGGCCTCGCTTGGCATCCAATTGAGCGTTGCCGCGAAAGCCGAGCATCACTGGCAGGTCAAGTTGGATATTGAGGGAGGGCTCCGCGCTCCCATTTATGACCGTCATTTGGAATTTGGGCCTGCACGGGCCAATCAAGCCATTGAGCTGCGCTGCCAGCGCGGTTCGATTTCCGTCCATTTTCCAGACGGACTAAACATCGAGTTGCCGATCGAAGACTATGCCGGAGAGTCCGCCACACCGCTGCCCAAGGTGGAGAAAGACGGTTTTTCCATTAACACCTATAACTTGATCTCCGACAGCGGCACACAACTGCAATGCCGGGATGAATGGCTCAGGCCGCATTGGACAGGAACGAATGAACGCAATACCGGCACCCATTTTTTTGGGGCGTGCGCCGAACAATATCCGCAAGAGTTTCCAGTCACCCCCTATCGTCAGGCGATGGAAAAGATTGAGCAGGCTTCGTCCGAAATAGCGGAGGACGTGAAAGCATTTACCCCGGTTTTGGTTCCGCGCACGACCGGCCCGCACAAAAAAATTGGCTTCACCGTTCTTTCGAGACAGGGCGCCATGTTCCTTGATCCCGACGAGCCGGACATCATGGCGGAGAATATCATCCACGAAAATGCCCATGTAAAGTTGCGTTACATGCAACTGGTCGACCCCATTCTGGAAGATTTTTATGCTCAGGATGAGGTGGAACGATTTGCTGTCCCATGGCGTCCCGATCCGCGACCTTTGGCGGGAATATTGGAAGGAGCCTATGTCTTCTCCAATGTTCTTGATCACAGACGAAAGGCAGATGCTGTTCATGGAAGTGTAGAGGAACTGGAGAACGATATCGAAGGTGCGATCGAGATCTTGGCCAAGCACGGCAAATTTACCGGATCCGGGCGGGTATTTTTGGATGAACTGGCGGATTGGCGTGGCCGCTAGCTGTGCATCGCAAAGATGCGCTCGAACATGATCAGCCTAAAGGTTGATAGCTTTGGCCACCATCGCGAAACTTCAGCGCCACACAGCTAGTGAAAAACAATTATACGGCGCAGCGCGTCCCGCTATTCTGCTGCGCCAATTGCAGGCGATCGCGGTTATAGACATCCGGGAAATAGCGAACACCGTTGTTTTCTGAGTTCTCTGCCGTAAAATAGGCGATATAGACCGGGATCGGCTTGGCCAAAGACAGTTTTGTAGTTTCCCGGCTGGCCAATATAGCGTCGACCTGCTCTTCGGTCGCTGATCCCTCCAGCAAGGTCTTTGCCAGATCGATAGCTCCGCCGACCCGGATACAGCCATGGCTGAAGGTTCGTACGGGTTCGGAAAAAAGATTCTTGTTCGGCGTGTCATGCAAATAGATGCTGTATGGGTTTGGCATGACCAGTTTCATCTGGCCCAGAGCATTGCCGGGTCCGGGGCGCTGCCTGTACCGTCCATTCTGAACGACATAGCCTTTCCGCCGCGCCGTCGCCGGATGGTTGCGCACCAGCGATCCGATGCTCTCGGCGACGATGGATGTGGGAATTTCCCACCAGGGATTCAGGATAACGCCGCTAACCATGGCGTCAAAAATCGGCGTGGGCGATTTGGTCTTGCCAACGATGTTCGGCCATGTCCGGATTTTCTTGTCCTCTTCCCAGAGCGTCACCTCAAAACTGGCGGCGTTCACCAGCAGATATTTGTCTCCCATCACCAGCGGCATCCAGCGCCAGCGTTCCATATTGACCGCCAGCGTGGCGCGTTTTTCATCATCGGTTTCCACGGCATAGGCTTCGCGCAGCGCCCGATATTGCGGATTGCGCGGGCGCAGCGCGGCAAAATAGGCAGGAAGATCATCGTGGACCAATGCCTTCAACAACAATTGCTGCGTATCAATATAGCGGTCATCGCTATCGATATGCCATTTCGCTCTGGCCGAGGCGGGAGAACAGCCCTCAAGATAGGCCATCATCAACTCGTTCGCAGCGGCTGTAGCGAGGCGCGAACGGCGGTCGGGATCGGTCGCGGAATTGGGTTGGCTAAAATCCGTGATGGTACAGCGTTCCAGACCCTCGGATAGGCGAGCATCCACCAGTCGCTGCAATTGCGCTAATTGCGGGTCGGTCCAGATCAGGTAATTTTCCGCTTGATCTTCTGGCTGGGCGAAAACCGAGGTCGAAAGCAGCACTCCGGCCAGGATAGCTAATAATATTTTCATGCGTTCCCTCTCCGGGCTATCGGCCGCTCCGACAATCAGTATTAATACTTAATCCCCGGTACAGGAAAAAACTGCTACCGATGAAGTATGAGAAGACGAAATTTTCTTACCGCAGGACTGCTGGGCATTACCGGTGCGGCTTATGGCCTCGGCTCCCGGTCGCTGGCAGCGAGCAGGGAGGTGAAACCGGTTCCGGCTCTTCCGAAGACCCCACCGCCGGCCGGTTCGACGACTTTGCTCGACCGCGCCAAGGCTGCAATGGCGACACATTACTCTTCGTTGCAATACACTGACAGAATCGGGATTGCCGACTATTCGCTGCATAGCGCAAAACAGCGCTTTCATATCGTCGATCTGATGAACGGGACGGCCCAGTCCTTCCTGGTTGCCCATGGCAAAGGTTCGGATCTGCGACACACCGGCTGGCTGCAGGAATTTTCCAACGTTCCGGGTTCGGAAGCCTCTTCGGGCGGCAGCTATATCATTAGCGACACTTATGTCGGCAAGCACGGAACTTCGCGGCGTCTGCAGGGACTTGATCCCAGCAACGATATGGCCGAGGCTCGGGCGATCGTCATCCACGGCGCTTGGTATGCAGAAGCAGAGATGATCAGGGAACACGGAAAACTTGGCCGAAGTCAGGGCTGCTTTGCCTTCTCGGAGAGCGATCTGCCCGTCATATTGGAAAGACTGGGACCCGGTCGCCTGCTCTATGCAGACAGGGTCTAGAAGACGTTTATATCATGGTTCGTTCTTGAGCTGGGCGTAACCCTGCACCAGCGGAAACAGCGCAAAAGCGATTTGACCTGCGAGCCCAATGCGATTCTCTGGCAAATCAAACATCTGGAAAAATTCCGTCATCCGACCGTTCTGTAAAAGCAAGGCAGTCAGAACCTCCCCCGCCATCAGACAGACAAATGCGACAAAGCCCATCGTCAAACGCTGATATGTGTCGGAAGGGACTTGCAATCTCGTCGTCAGCAGCCGGCATAACTGCCAGGCAAATAGCAGCATGAACGGCATTTCAATCAAAACAGCAATCACCGGCCCAGTGTATGGTGCCAGAAAATAGATGCGCAATGCGCCCAGCACAAACCCCATCGCGAAGACGCCAAGGAAATAGAAAATTCCGGCTTTCAGGACGTTGGTCATTTGTGATCAGTAGATCGACCGATGCCGGGAGGAACATACGTAAACCCCCTAATATTGCTGCGGCACGTTGCCCGTTAACATCCCGGCTTTCCAATCAGGGAAACCCGACCGTTGAAGCATGGCATTCTTCCGACCTCGTCGCATATAGCGGCAACAGCAGCGCTGGATAACAGCGGGCTTTCGGTTTGCTCAATCACCAAGAAATTTGCCAAAAAGACGGTCCTGAATGACGTCTCAATCGATGTCCGCCCATCGGAGGTGGTCGGCTTGCTCGGTCGGGACGGAGCAGGAAAAACCGTAACCTTCCATTCGATACTGGGTTTGTTACGGGTTAATTCCGGCCGTATTTTTCTCGATGGTGAGGATATAACCGGACTTTCGCTGGACCGGCGTGCCCTGCGCGGCCTTGGATATTTGCCCCAGGAATCCTCAATTTTTCGCGGGCTGACCGTCGAACAGAATATCATGACGGTGCTCGAGCTGTTCGAGGCGGACCCGGTCGTAAGGGCTGAGAAACTGGACCGTCTGCTGGAAGAATTTCATATCGACTATGTTCGCCATGCTCCGGCGCGGGCGCTGTCGGGCGGCGAGCGGCGCCGTTGCGAAATCGCCAGGGCCATGGCAGCAGATCCTACGATCATGCTCTTCGATGAGCCCTTCGCCGGGATTGATCCCCTTTCGGTCAGGGATATCAAAACGATGATTGCCAATCTCGAAAGCCATGATGTGGGCATCCTGATTACCGACCAGAACGTCCGCGAGATGGTCGGTCTGCTGGACCGGGTCTATGTGCTGCACGAAGGCCGGATCGTATTTGACGGTTCGCCAGATGCCATGCTGGAGGACAAGGTCGTGCGCCATTTTTACCTCGGCGAAGAATTTCATGCCCCGAATAGGTAACACTACGGATGGCTGGCCGGTTACGATTCCGGCATTTGTGAGAATGACGATGCAGCACATGGGCCAGGTAGCTGTGTTGGTTTGGCGAACGTCGTTCGCCTGAAGACTTTAAAATGGGAGAGACAATATGAAATCCGTGCTTCTTTACGTAAACGACGATTCCGGGCTAGATGCCCGCTATCAGGCGGCACTGGATCTCACGCGCGCGCTTGAGGGACATCTCCATTGCCTGCGCCCCAATCCCTACCAGCCACAAATCGCGTTCGATGGCGTGACCGGTATGTCGATCATGTACGACATCAGCAAATATGCGAGCGAAGCTGATGCGCAATTGAAGCAGGAAATGGAGAAACGGCTGGCGAAAGAAGATGTGCCGTGGACGTATCAGGAAGCCAATGCAGAACCCGCCAGAGGGTTGTCCCGCAACTCTGCGCTGACCGACGTCATGGTGCTGAGTTCATGCAGCGGTGTGAAAGACAACACCCTGCCCCTCGGGATTCTGGGCGACGTGATTTTCAGCACCAATATTCCGGTGGTCGTCCAGCCGGACAGCATTCAAAAATTCGACGCCGCTGGCCCGGCAGTGGTCGCCTGGAACGGGAGCCTGGAAGCAGGCAATGCGCTGCGTGCGGCGGTGCCGCTTCTCCAGCTTGCCAGCGCCGTGCACATTGTCGTGGTGGACGAAGATAAAGACCATGACCTCCCCCCTCTCGAAGCATCGGAATATTTGTCACGCTATGGGATAAAGTCGCAAATCCACGAGTTGGCGGCTGATCAGTCGTCGGTGCAGGCGGTCCTGCTCTCCACTGTCGATACCCTCAAGGCCAGCTACATGGTGATGGGTGCCTATGGTCACAGTCGGGCCCGCGAGTTTTTCTTCGGCGGCGTAACGCGCAACCTGTTTCGGGATTGCCCGGTGCCACTCGTAGTAGCGCACTGATCATGGAAACGGGACTGCCCTGAGGACGAATGCAATGAATGATGTCACTCTGACATTTCATGGTGCAGCAGGAACCGTCACCGGTTCCTGCTTTGAAGTCAAAGGTGCGGGCCAGACCATATTGGTCGATTGCGGGATGTTTCAGGGTACGCGTTCGCTCGAAGCGCTCAACCATGAACAACTGCCCTTTGATCCGAAAACCATTGATGCCGTGCTGCTGACCCACGCGCATCTCGATCATAGTGGGCGGCTGGCCTATCTCTATGCCAGTGGCTGCAAGGCCAAAACCTATTGCACCGCACCAACCGCCGATATCATCAAGCCACTTTTGCAGGATGCGGCAAAGTTGCAGGCTATGGATGCCGAACGCCGGAACCGCCGTGCCGATAGAGCGGGATTGCCACCGTTCATTCCGCTTTACGATGGCAAGGATATTGCAAAGCTGCACCAGCATGTCCGGACAGTCGCCTATTGCGACGAAAATCATCTCGACAATGGCGTATCATTCCGCTTCTGGGACGCCCGGCATATCGTCGGATCGGCATCAATCGAAATCAATATCGCCGGACAGCGCCTGCTGTTTTCCGGCGACGTCGGACCCGGTCGATCGATCACCTGTACTGCGTCGGAAATCGGTGGTTATGACCATGTGATTTGCGAATCCACCTACGGCGACCGAGATCGCGAACTGATACTCGTCAGCGAACGCCGCGAGACATTGGCGCGGCATGTTGAGGAAGTAATGGCGGCAGGTGGCAATGTTCTGATCCCTGCCTTTGCGCTGGAACGCACGCAGGCGATACTGGAAGATTTCGATGCCCTGTTTGCATCAAAACGTCTTGCTCCGGTCAATGTTTTTCTCGACTCTCCGCTGGCGCAAAAAGTCACGATGGCGGTGATGCGTTACCGGGATAGCGGAACAAACATGTTGAAGCGGACCAATATCCGTTTCATTCAGAATACGGCAGAGTCCAAGAAGCTCAACCGGATGACCGGGATTGTCATCATTGCCGGATCGGGCATGTGCGAGGGAGGCAGAATCAGGCATCATCTGATCCGCAACCTTCCCAACCGCCAGTCCCGGGTCCTGTTATCTGGCTATCAGGTTGCAGGAACATTGGGTTCGGTGCTGAGAGACGGGGCAAAGCGCGTTCGGATGTCCGGGCATGATGTTGACGTGAAGGCGCAGGTTGCAACGCTCGAAGGTTATTCCAACCACGCAGACCGCGGCGGGCTGGTGGCATGGATCCAGGATCGCACACCAATCCGAGGGTCGGTATTTCTGGTCCACGGAGAACGAAGCGCGCTTTCAAGTCTTGCCGAAACTTTCGCCGCCGTCCCGGATTTACCGGGCGCTATCATACCCGCACTGCGAGAGACATGGACCATCCAGCCCGGCAAAAAAGCGACGCTCTTAATCCCCGGTCGCCCGGATGCCGGCGAACTGACGGCCTCGCGCGACTGGATATCGAAGCTGGCTGCGTTGCGCCACGAAGTTGAAGAAAAATTGTCACACCAGACAAACAATAAGGATCGTGAGAAATTGCTGGCCGCGCTTGAGCGAGCACTGGCAAGCGTATAATCGGTCCAGCCGACGAAACATGCAGTGTCAGGCTGTCTAATAAAGCTCGGCTTTCTTAAAGTCCGCCGCCAGTTCGCGAACCAGATCAGGGTTCGCGATCCATCGGCCGAGCACCTTGCTCGGTTCTGCCGTTTCCGAAAAACCCGATCGCTCCGCCAAAAGCCGCCAGGCTTGGCGGGCGTCCTCTTTCTGTCCCAGCATCGCCGATGACAAGATGAAGCTTATTTCCAGACCGAGCGCGGCCCCCGGTGGGTTCTCCATATATCTCGCCGACAGTTCTTGAGCCGCTTTGGCCTCTCCGCGGTGCAGTTTCTGCATGGCGAGTGTAGCCGCGACCGTTAGGTCCACATTCGGATCCATTTGCAAAGCCTTGATCGAATAAGCTTCGCCTTCCGGCATATCACAAGCCAGCATATACATTCCCAGATACCCCATGATGCGCGAATCCAGAGGGTTGAGGTTTACTGCCCGTTCGCCCCACGACCGCCCTTTATAGCAATCATCGGCAAAGAAAGCATTCTGGGCCACTGAAAATACTGCGGCTGCACTATCATGATCAAGCTTCGCCGCCCTCACCGCGAAATCCTCGCGTCGGCCATTGATGGCATTGGGAAGGTTAGATTGTTCGGAGATATTCTTGGCTAAAGCCATCATACTCATCAAACTGGAATCATTGGGGAATTGCCGGGACGAGGCGTCCATGCACTCCAATACGGGCTCCAGGAGCTTGCGATCGCGGTATCGCATATATTGATGGAACTGAAGCAGGCACGGATAGCCCACCGTAAAATCGCCGCGATGTTTGGACAATTCATGCTGCGCAATTCGCCCATAAGGCGCCGCCATCTCGATCACTGCCCGGTCCAACTCTGCCTCCGGCTTTCGACCGGACGTCATCTCGATACTGCTCGACCAGATAACCTCTCTCGTCGCCGCATCGACGAGGCGGAGCTGAACACGATTATCATTGTCATTGATGTTGGAAGATTCAAGCAGATATTGAGACGGACCAGCCGGTTCCGCATCTTCACCAAAAACACGGACTTGATCAAATTTCTCGAGCGCGCCGATCAAATGGCTCTGGAGCATGTCGGCTTCACGACGGGCAGACCTTTTGATTATGTCTTCCGTTGCTTTCACAATCACCGCTGGATAGGCGATTGTGGTTGCGGCCACCGCTTCGGTCGTCTGTCGGTAAAAAATCGTCCCGATGGCTAACAGAAGAGCGGTAACAAGAATCGCAAGAACAGGTCCGCGACAGATTGCCTGCCACCGAGCGAGGCGGCTCCTTACAGCCGAACCCGTATCGGCAGATCGGGCCATTGAAGTTCCGCCGGGCACGTCAGCATTTACTCCGGCGGGGTAATTATCCTCGCCACCGTCGTTGGGTCCCAACATGATTTCGTAATGGTGATAGGGTATGAAAAGCCGATGTTCGCTTTTCTCAAGCAAATAGAAATGATCGAGCATACGGCGCAGCCGCCCGATTTGGACCCGAGGATAGCTATCGATTTGGCTATCGAAATTGTCGTCCCGACCGAGCCCGTCCACCGCAACGGCATAAGCCGTTAACGGCGTACCTTCTTCAAGCAATTTATGATCGACGAGAAACCGAAGCAGCTTGCTCATTGTTAGGGAACGCGCAAATTCCGAACTGCAGAGCAGCCGGTCGCGCTCCAGACAGATTTGAAGCTTTTCCGCTTCGGTCAAGATTGGCACGGTCTATCCATTTTAGAGTAGAGCCTGTCCTATATCGACATTGAAATGCAAGCGCGATCTCTCGCGCATATATTTCATAGCCTCAGGATAGTTGCAACCAGGGGCCCAAAATCATCCAAATTGTCGTTGCTCGGGTGTGCTAAGATCGACGAAGCAGCCAAAAATACCCAAGACAACGCCATCTCCGCCGATCTGGCACGTGCCTCGGGCCAGGACGGGAAGCTCGTTACCTTTTTCGGTGAGTATCCTAGCGCGAAATTCGAAATCCGTGCCTTCCTCCAACGCGCTCGCCACGGCTGCTTGAACCATCGGGCGATCGTCAGGATGATAATAGTGGATGGCATTTTCGAGCGGCGGATGCCCAAGCGAATGGCGACGTTCGTGCATATCGAAGACATAATCCGACCATTTTACGACGTTGCTGATTGCGTCCACATGCCAAGATCCAAAACGCCCGACATCTTCGGAAATTTCCAGCGTCAATTTACAACGGTCAAGTTCAAGCTCGGCAGTCCGCAAGTTGGATTGTAGTTTCTGTAGTCGCCAAAACAAATATGCAATCGCCAAACTGAAGGCAATCGCCAGAAAATAAGGAAAATAGCTCAATAACATGCTTACCAATACATCCCCGATTTTCTACGGCAACTGACGCCCCATAAAAATGCTGCACAATATAATTATAGCGGGGTGCGATTATTAGCAAATGGATTGTAGAATTCCGATTCATTTTTGCAGGGCGCATACAGACAGGTCAAATGCGAGCCGCTCGAAAATGGCGTGGCGCAGATGATGAAGCCGCGTCCAATCAGGCTTTGAGGCAACTGACGAGCGTGGCGCTCGGATACATATCGATCTCAATCAATCGCCGCGATTTTCCGAATATTTTCGGCGAGTGCTATTTGTCAAATATTCTGGAGCGATTTACCACCGCCATGACCTCATCGATCAGAGTCGGGCTGGAAATGAATCTGCTCAGAACCTTGCGCGGCGGGGTTGTGGCCGACAAGCCATAGCGTTCAGCGAGCGCTGTCCAGGCGCGCCGCGACTCCTTCTTGTCATCCAACATCGCTGCGGACAAAATATAGGTCAATTCGAGTGCTGGTTCGTCTCTGGGTGAAGAGGCCATATATTTGGATGATAATTGACGCGCCTGCTCCGCTTCACCGCGCTTCAGCATCTGAAAGGCGACGGCCGCTGCAATGGTCAAATCTGCATTAGGGTCCAACTCCAGAGCGCGGGTGGCGTAGCCTTCCCCTTCAGGCAGGTTACAGCCGATCATATAGAGACCGAGATATCCTGAAATTCTTGAATTAAGCGGATTCAGAGCAACAGCCTTTTTCCCCCAGGCAACACCAGTGTCGCAATCATCGGCGAAAAAGGCCGACTGGGAGATCGCAAAATTGGCAGCCGCATCGTCATTATCAAGCGCCTCTGCCTTTCTGGCAAAAAGCATCCCCAGGCCCTTGGCGCTTGATTTGGAACCGGAGCTATCTGACATATTTTGTGCAAAGGCCAAAACACTCAAGAGATGGGCATCTTGCGGGAAACGCTCGACTGACTCTTGCAAACATTTGCGCAACGGGGCCAGTTTCTCCTGTTCCCGGTAGCGGATGTAAATATCAAATTGTAGCAGGCAGGGGTATCCGGCAGCATAGCTGCTTTCTACTTTCGCCATTTCTGCCTGGGCAATTTTCCCGTAATGACCCGCCAGTGCGACAATCGCCTTATCCACCTCCAGCTTCAACGACTCTTGATTGGCGGTGCTGATTTCTTCCGACCACAGAATCTCGCCGCTGGCACCATCCATCAGACGCAACTCTATTCGCTGAACCTCGGGATCCAAGAACCGCAATTTGATAACATAGCCAGCATTCTCCTGCTGACTGGATTTGCGATCAAATATCCGGATTCCGCCAAAGCCATTCAAGCCGTGGACCAATTGGTTTCCGATTGATCCGGAGAGTTCGGTGGCGGGTGCGCCCGAAGCATCATTGGGCAAATCGAGTGCCACTCTCGGATATGAGATTTCTTTGACCTCGGGCTCAGGCCAAAGAAGATAGGCCAATATACTGATCAATGTTAGCAGGATAGCAATTCCCACAACGCTGACAAGCCCTGCCCGCAAACGCCGCTGACGCGCAAACCCCGCCGTGGGCTCCGGGAGTAGTTCTGCTGCAGACAGCCTGGGTGCGCGCCCGTCAGGAGTGACAGAATCGGTGGGCTGACCAATCAATTCATTCCTGTTCTCCAAGCCGGTAATATTGGGTTCCAAGATGATTTCATATTTGTTTGGGGCGATGGACAATCGATTTTCGCCACCCTTCCGCAAGTAGAAATTGTCGAGCATCCGACGCAGACGGCCCATCTGGACACGCGGATAGCTGTCGGTTTGCGTGTCGAAATCGGCATCGCGGCCGAGCGCATCTGTGGCAATCGTATAACTTTTGAGCGGAATATCGTTTCCGGACAATTTGTAATCCACCAAAAATCGCAATAGCTTGCACATGCTTGGAGAGCGGGCAAAATCAGCGTCGCTCAATAGTCGGTCGCGTTCCAGACACAATTGTAGCGCAGTTGAATCATCCATCGGTTGATTATTGTCCTTCACTGGATAATTCTACGAATTCCGATTTTTCATGAGGTCAAAATTGCTCCCACACAATTTTTGTAACATATTGTAACATAGTTTGAGACGATAAGTTATTCAAACCGTTAAATATGGACGGAATCTGGATTCGAGTACCAGCAGATGAGAACGAGCTAACGGCATGAAATATCGTTTCTTAAATTTCTAGCTTGCTCTCGAACGGTTCGATTTCGCGAAAATGGCGAACAGTTGCGCGCCAAGCCCAGGCACTGGCCATATTGCGCATTTTCTTGGAAAGCCACCGGACATTGCCATGCTCCCGATCAGTAGAATAAGCCATCAGGCTCGGCATCACAGTCTATTTGCAGACCTCCCAGCGAAAATTGCTACTGCGTAATCCCAATGGAGTTGGCTGTTTGTGATCGCTCGCACTTTGAGCTTTCGCCTTGGATCCAATCATCCGGACTTTGCTAAACTGGTAGCTTCCTATCCGCTTGCCCATAGAAATCCTGTCACTTGCTATGTCGAACCTGAACCGTGTCAGGATAGACCTAAGGTCGGCGCTTGGTCATTTTGAGTTTGCACCCGCCAAGGCCCCCGCGCGCACGTGGGCAAACCGTATATCTGTGGATTGGGATTGTACGACCTCGGACATGGCGGCAAAGAAAGTGCCACGATCTATCGAATGCTGAACAGGCGCAAGCAGGCAATGAAATGCGACCCGCTTGGTCCCGTCTCCCACCTTGCAAAGGGACGGGAGAACGATTGAGCGCTACCGTCAACGGCGCGTTGGGACATTACGTCAACAAAACGGCGCCTTAGCTGGTCAACATGTTGACGGCCGCAATGTATGGGCCTGAAATTGCTCAGCTTAGCTGTTCTTTAGCCGCCGCCCGTTCTTCATCAAACGCACGCAGCACGATGGTACCGATCGAAAGCTCCACATTTTCTGCATTTCTTATGCTCACCTTGTAAAAAAACTTGGATGTCGCCTTGAACTGCGTGAGCGCTTCAGTCGCAGAATGTAAGGTGTCGATCAATATCTCTTTGCCAAGGTCGTCATGTCCGATGACTTGGAAGGGAAGAGAGTGCGTTGCCGGGTCGACCGCACCGGCCATATCGGGGCCCTGGTTGAGGACCGCGAGTTCACCGGTATCGAGCCGGCCTGCCCGATAGAAAGTGGACAACCAGACCATAAGATCATCAAGCGGCAGCCTCTCGGAGAATATGATGCCGACACGTTTGCCTGATTGCCACCGCACAACCCCGTTAATGTCCAACAATTCCGGCACCGAAAGCCGCAGGCTTTTACCGATCTCGAACGTAAAATCTGTTGTTACACAAATACCTGCAGGTGAGATGTCACAAATATTGGCATGAATTAAACGCGATCCCTGATACAGGTTGATCGGGTGCTTCATTTCGATACGTGGCAGACGCGACACCCGGCCTTGTTTTGCCCCATTAGGCTTCGCAAGTACCTTGGCGATATCAATCGGAGTAGAGAACTCGATACCGGCAAGTGCCTTTTTACGCCACCGAACCGTTCCCGTCAGCTCCTGATCTTCGGTCAAGAGCGCTGACACAGTGTCACCCAACTCAAAATTCGGATGCACTTCGACCATCATTCCAGTGGCCGAGAGGTTTTTGATAAAACCCCAGCCTTCTCCGGATTCAGCCTTGATCTTGGCTAGTCGAAGCATAGCGATATGCCGGTCTTGTTTCCTGCGATCCTCGTCCGCGAGAACGGTATCCGTTGCGGAAGCGGGGGAATTACCAGATTCGATCATATTTTTCATCTACTTGACCTTCATTCGGTAACGAATGGAAAATCGTCCATCTTTGTCCACCTGCGGCAATTGATTGCCACAAACAGTGTCGGATTGCGTAACAGCGATGTTCTCCGCTGCATTACTCGGAACAGACATTGCAAATGCGGGGAGCGGCGCTGCAATCAATACAGATGCAATAGCCCACCACAACACGGATGGCCGTGAAGTTGTGTGGCGGCGTTGTCGGTCTTGATGGGCCGCCAGAGCGCCAAATTTCGCATCAGATGTCTGCATGATATTTTCCTAAGCTAACCTATCTACTGCAATTCTAAAAAAAAGTTAAGGACAGGGCATTTTTCATTCATTACCTGATTATCCTTTCGGCCTAATCTTCATGCTCAATACAATACGATCAAACGGAGATCCAAAGCGCTTCGTTGACTTGACCGGCTTCGGCGCTGACAAGTATTTTCACAAACACCATATGTTACCCTCTAGTTGCTGAATTCTGGCGGCTAACTTCGATCTGCGCCTGCGAAGTAGCGCGGAGTGGCTTGCTTCCATGTGGATTTGCAACCGCTGTCCCACCAAGAAGCCCCGACCCATGTTCTATCTCGGCGGCAAATGCTTCACCAGCCAAGGTCGGCGATAGGCCGACAATCATGGCGGACACAATCGCAAGAGGAGCAGCTGCGAAACGGACCATGGACCAAAACCAGCAGATCTTCATTTTCCACAATTTAATGTCACCTGACTGCATGACGCATCCCACAATTAATTTGCAAGCAGGAGTATCTTTGGCTTCTGCCCGTTGGTGGAGCGAATAGAATGTCTACCTGCTCCACCGGGAACAGTCGGTGCGATATCGACCAGAATATCGCACCGAGCCAGGACAACTATGGCGCTTATTGATTACCACAGGCAAAAGCCGAATTGCCCCACTTGCCCATCGTTTATGGCGCAAGATATCTGCAAAAGTCAGTTAGATACGGCTAATGATACAGTGTGTTACGGTTGCAAAGCTTTAAGTCACTGTGTTTATGGGATTTTTATGGCATGCTTAAAATGAGCTACCAGATCAATTAACTGTTTCTACATAGTAGTTAACAAAACCCTGACAATTAATAACGCTATCGCAGGTGATTTACAGTAAACAGAGCGCAGATTTTCAGCTTTTACCCCAAGAGAATCGGCAATGTTTAAATTATACAATAGCAAGCGTCATTTGGAAAGCCGATTTGATGAGCGCCGCATTTATTAACAGTGGCTGTTGATGACATGCTGCCTGCAAAGAGCCTCATTCTATATATCTGCCTGATCTAGCCATTTCCGCATGGAGATCATTCTTCGGTCTTGATTTCACCGTCCTGGGCTATCGCTGTCAGAATTGACTGGGCAAAGCTGTGCAACGTATCATCGCGCGCGCCCATGATGACGATCCTGTCTCCCGGCCTTGCAATCTCCACAATTCTATCACCGCAATCCTGCCTGGCCGACAGATGTTCCGCATTGCCTCCGCCAGCGATTATCGCATCGACAATGGAATCGCTGCCAAGAGACCGATCGACCGTCCCGCCAAAATAGACGGGATCACACAATATAACGCGGTCTTCATCACTGAGGTTTTCTAGAAATACAGCAGCAAGTTCTGAACCCATTTTTTTTATCGGTCCAAAGCCGTGAGGCTGAAAAAAGGCTATGATCCGACCGGAAAAAGCCTTTAGCGTGCGCAATGTGGCGGCGATCTTGTCGGGGTTGTGGCCAAAGTCGTCGATCACGGTGATATCATTCGCGGTTCCGATAATATCAAAGCGGCGAGCCAGGCCTTGAAACGAACCGATCGCCGCTATCGCGGTCTCGGCCGGCACTCCCACCGCACGGCATGCCGCTATCGCCGCCAGCGCGTTGGCGATATTGTGCCTGCCCGGCACTTGCAATGAAACCGGATAGTCAGTTCCCTCTGCCCGCATTGTAAAACCGCTGCCGAGAGCCCTCTCCTCCACTTGCAGCGCGCGGTAATCCGCACCCTTGCTAAAGCCAAAGCTGCTCGTTGTGGGCAATTCAAAAGAGCCAAGAAGGGCCTGTGATTCTGAATCGTCATGATTCCAGATCGCGCACCGTGATTTCGCAATAAAATCGCCGAACAATATTCTTAACTCTTCCAGGCTCTTGTGGTCCAAGCTGACATTGTTGAGGACTGCAATCTCAGGGTCAAACAGAGCGATCGATCCATCGCTTTCGTCGACTTCGCTCACCATCAGCCCGCCTGATCCGACCCGAGAACTTGCGAACGGCGCATCTGCATCAACGAAGTTTTTCATCACCGCGCCGTTCATGATCGTGGGGTCAAGGCCCGCTTCGGTCAATATCCAGCCAATCATTCCGGTGACGGTTGATTTGCCGCTTGTTCCTCCCACGGCGATGCTGGTCGGCACGGCATTGAAATGCTCTGCCAGCAGTTCAGCGCGGGTCATGCGGCTACAGCCTAGAGCGATCGCCCTGGCAACGTCCGGCACCGTATCTTCAATCGCCGCGGAAGCGATCAATATCTGGCCGCTATCGGTCAAACCGCTCCCATCCTGTTGAAACAGCTGGATACCGCGATCCTGCAGCCATTGAAACTTGTCTGCCAATCTGCCTTGATCCAGCGCTCGATCTGACCCTGCGACCCGCGCACCAGCCGCCTGGACAATCATCGCAAGAGGCAACATTCCGGAACCACCGATCCCGCAAAAATAATAGGATTTGTCTTCATTCATTTTTTCGCGCTATTGCTTCTCTATCTGTTTGGCAATGGCGCAAGGAACAAATTCCATCTCCTCACCCGTCCGCATCGGCATTTGTGCGCCTTCCACCCCATTCGCGCGGGAGGCTGCCGATCGCGTCATCGCCCTGGCGGCCGACACCCATCCGCAGGCCGAATTGGTTTTCGAAGAGCAATGTTTCTTTGTGAAGGGCCATTTCGCAGGCAGCGACAAGCAACGAATCGACAGTTTCGTCGCGCTGGCCAACGACCCGAGCATTGACGCCATTTGGTTTGCCCGCGGCGGCTATGGTGCTGCTCGCATGGCAGAAACGGCCGTCGCACAGCTGGACGATATAGCGAAGGGCAAGATATACTTAGGCTATAGCGATGCCGGAAACCTGCTCGGCGCGCTCTATCGCGCGGGCATCGGCGAGGTTGTGCACGGGCCCATGCCATCCGATATCGGCCGACCAAACGGACAGCATGCTGTTCGAAGAGCATTGGATTGGTTTGTCCACAAGCAAGCAGATGCGCTGGAACCCGGGCTGATCAACGGAGAGAAATACGCCGCTTTCAATTTGATGACCCTCGCCATGATGACGGGCACAAGGCTGATACCCGATCTGCGGGGCCATATTCTCATCCTCGAAGAGATATCCGAATATCTCTACGCCTTTGATCGGGCCATGTTTCATCTGTGTAGTAATTTTGCGGCGCAAGGGCTCGCGGGCATAAAACTTGGTGCCGTAGGGGATGTTCCGGAAAACGACAGGCCGTTCGGCGAAAGTCCGGAGGTAATCACACAGCACTGGTGCGAGAGCAACGCCATCGCTTATTTGGGGCGGTCGGAAATCGGACATCACGCCGAAAACAAAATTGTACCGTTTGGCCCGCTAAAACTATAAAATCTCAATCGGGAAATAAACCCGTGGGTAGCCTGCAGATGCTGGGTTCAGGACGCTTTTTCCAACTCCCCATTATCTCGGCCATGATCAAATTCCGGAACCAGCGACTTGAGCATTTTGACGGCAAGGTGCGGATCGCGGCAATTCATCAGGCTCACGATCAGGCTGTTCAATGCCTCTGACGAAAGGCAGGATTCGTGCGCCTTCATGATGCGGGGATGCAGCGTAGCTTGCGGGTCATTGCCGATGATCAATTCTTCATAGAGTTTTTCACCAGGGCGCAGTCCAACTTCAGCGATTTCAATGTCGCCATCAGGATTGGCGTCATTGCGCACTGTCAGTCCGGACAGCCGCACCAAAGTCTCGGCCAAGTCCATGATTTTCACGGGCTTGCCCATATCCAGCACGAATACCTCGCCACCCTTGGCCATGCCAGCGGCCTGAATGACCAGTTGAGCCGCCTCAGGAATAGTCATGAAATATCGCGTAACTTTGCGATCTGTCAGGGTTATCGGACCACCTTGCTCGATTTGCTTGCGGAAAAGCGGGACCACAGAACCACTCGAGCCGAGCACGTTGCCAAATCGCACCATCGAAAATTTCGTTTCACCGGCCGTGCCGGCGAAATTTTGGATTACTTGCTCGGCGGCCCGCTTTGTCGCACCCATTACATTTGTCGGACGAACCGCCTTGTCGGTGCTGATCAGTATGAAATCATTGGCCTGTGCCGCTTTGGCTGCAGCAGCGAGCGTTTGCGTTCCCAATATATTGTTGCGGATGCCCTCGATCGGATTGGCCTCCACAAGCGGTACATGCTTGTAAGCAGCAGCATGAAAAACCGTGTTCGGGCTCCACTTCGCAAATATTTCATCCAGCCGGTCTGCATCAAGGACCGAACCCAAAACCGGAATCAACTCTAGCTTCGTCGCAGCTTGACTGGCGACCAGCTTGTGCAGCTCTTTTTCAATTTCATAAAGAGCGAATTCGGAAAGATCGAGCATGATCAGGCGACGTGCTCCTGACCTTGCAATCTGACGGCAAAGCTCTCCACCGATTGATCCGCCGGCACCGGTCACCAACACCGTCTTGCCGACGATCGTCCTCCCGAACAGCAGTTCATTTGGCAAAACTGGCTCTCGGCCGAGCAAATCCTCAATTTCGAGCTCGCGAATATCGCTGAATGAGATTTTTCCCGAGATGATCTCCTGCATATTCGGCAATGTCTGCACGTGCACTTTGAATTCGCGGACTCGTTCCACGATTGCGCGGCGTTTTCTCCGGTTTATCCGCGGCAAGGCTAATAGGATGTCGGTTATTTGCCGTTTTTCGATCAAAGCCCGCAGATCACCGCTCCAGAACACTTTATATCCGTCCAGCCGTTGACCATTCAATCGGCGGTCATCATCAACATATCCGCACAATCGCATGGCAGGCTCCGACCGCATGGACGCGGCGAGTTGTTGTCCCGTAATGCCCGCGCCATAGATCAGAACATTTTTCACCTCGCCCACGAACTGTTTTCTGCCGAGGATATCGACCATCAAATATCGTGCGGTTACTCGCGAAAAACCAACCAGAACGAAAAACACGACCGGCTGCAAAACGCCGATGGTGCGGGGAACCCCGTCGATCCCCACGATGACGAACGTAAACCCGATTACTGCCGAATATATGGCAAAAGCACGGACCAATATTTTCATCATGCCGGTACCGGCATAACGGAAAATTGAGTTATAAACGCCGTTCAGAACAAAAACCGGGAGCATCAACAAGACGCAAGCCAAGACGATTTTTTGAACAGCTATATCCCAGAGAACCCAAACGCCAATCCGAAGCGAATAAGCAATCCAGATCGACTGCACGCACAGCAAAATGTCGAGCGTTAAAACTACCGCCCTTTTTTGCCAGCGGGATAACTCTGCAATTCGTTCCAACAATGATGTGGCGACGGCGGTAATATTATTAATCATTTTGCTCTCAAATGGCTTTAGATTCTCAAAGCTGCGACGCCGAACGAGGCATTTACCGAACCGTGCCGGTTTAGCCAACTAATTTAAATATAGTTATGAAACATATCTTATTGCTTAACTAACCAGATGCAAGCCGAAATGGGCGGCTTGGATTGTCCACGGTAGATAAAGATGCAAGATTCATTGCACGAGATAGATGGGCCGGACCCAGTTGATCGCAAACTTGACCTATGAAAGTGAAACGGCCACAAGCTCGGAAATTCTACATATTAAGCTGTCAAATATTTGAGGGAATTGAATGAAACTTGCAATGATAGGTTCGGGCTATGTTGGCTTGGTTTCTGGTGCCTGTTTCGCTGATTTTGGTCACGATGTGGTATGCGTCGACAAAGACGAGACAAAAATATCGAACCTGAACGATAATATCATGCCGATTTACGAACCGGGACTCGCCGATTTGGTCAAGCGCAATGTTGATGCGGAGCGCCTGTCTTTCTCGACCGATCTGGCTGCTTCCGTAAAGGATTGTGATGCGATTTTCATCGCGGTTGGCACCCCATCGCGCCGCGGCGATGGCCATGCGGATCTGAGCTATGTGTACGCGGCAAGCGAGGAAATTGCCGATTCGATTTCCAAACCGACCGTAGTCATAACCAAGTCCACTGTTCCCGTTGGAACCGGCGACGAAGTCGAGATGATACTTGGAAAAAAACAGCCGCGAGAACGGTTCTCCGTCGTTTCCAATCCGGAATTTCTGCGCGAAGGCGCCGCCATTCGAGACTTCAAGCGTCCTGATCGAATCATCATCGGGACAGAGGATGACTGGGCGAAGGATGTGATGAGCGAAATCTATCGCCCGCTGTTCCTCAATGAATCACCCATATTGTTCACCGGCCGACGCACAGCGGAACTGACCAAATATGCCGCAAATGCTTTTCTCGCGACAAAGATTACGTTCATCAACGAGATGGCGGATCTGTGCGAAAAAGTTGGCGCGGACGTTCAGGAAGTCTCTCGCGGGATTGGTCTGGATAACCGGATCGGAGCAAAATTCCTCCACGCCGGCCCGGGATATGGCGGCAGCTGTTTTCCCAAGGATACGCTGGCGTTGATGAAAACGGCGCAGGACAATGATAGCCCGGTTCGTATTGTCGAAGCCGTGGTGCAGGTGAATGAGCAGCGCAAACGCGCCATGGGCCGCAAGGTCATCCATGCTCTCGGTGGAGATGTTCGGGGCAAAAAAGTGGCTTTGCTCGGCCTTACGTTCAAACCGAACACCGATGACATGAGAGACGCGCCCTCTATCGCAATCGCGCAAACCTTGACCGACGCAGGAGCGGTGGTGACTGCCTATGATCCCGAAGGCATGCAATTGGCCAAAGAAATCATGCCAACAGTGGAGATGGCTGATAACAGCTACAATGCTGCAAAGGATTCAGATGCGGTCGTGATTGTGACCGAATGGGATGCGTTCCGCGCTCTGGATTTGAAGAAGCTTGCGCTGGTTATGAAGGGCAACGTGCTGGTCGATTTGAGAAACATTTACAATCCGTCAGAAGTTGCGCAAACCGGCCTGATATATACGAGCGTCGGCAGAAATCAGTGAGCGTCCATTTCAGATCATGAAGTTAAAGCGGAAATTCGTCGAAAAGCCTTGGGGGCAGGATGCCTTGCCTGCCATTTTTGACGGCGAAGGCGGAAAAAAAATTGGGGAAATCTGGTTTGAGCCGCCCAAGGGCATAAGCCCGCAACTCATGGTCAAATATCTTTTTACCAGTGAAAAGCTTTCCATTCAGGTACATCCCAACGACAGGCAGGCACGCAGGGCAGGATTTCCTCATGGCAAGGAAGAATCATGGTTTATCCTCGATGCCAAACCGGATGCCGTATTGGGTCTCGGTCTGAAAAAGACGGTCAGCCCCACGAAACTAAAAACTGCCGCCATTGTTGGAGAAATTGAACAACTCATCGATTGGAAACCCGTCAACAAGGGTGACTTCTTTCATGTGCCTGCGGGCACGATTCACGCCATCGGTCCTGGCATTTCGCTCGTTGAGGTTCAGCGGAACGTAGATATAACCTATCGCCTTTACGATTATGGACGGCCTCGCGAACTCCATCTTGACGAAGCAATCGCGGCAGCAAAATTAAAACCTTATGATATGAAATACCGGATTGAAGTCCCGGCTAATGAATCGGCCAATCTTTCGGTCGGTTCGCCATTTGGCCTTTTCCAGATTATCGGCACCGACGACGAGATTCTGTCGCATACGATGAGCAAGGAATGGCAAATCGTCCCTCTGGAAGGCGAGGTCACGGTCCGCGGCAAATTAATCAAGGCGGGGGAATGTGGAATTTGTCCCCGGTTTTCCGATATTGATCTTTCTAAAAATGGTAGATCGCTCATCGCTTGTGCGATGACATAAGGTATTGACCATGGCGCAAACTACGCAAGTCACTCCCGTCATCCTGTCCGGTGGTTCGGGAACGCGGTTATGGCCGCTGTCCACACCTGAAAAACCAAAGCAATTCCTCGACCTCTTTGGCCCCTTGAGCATGTTCCAGTTGACGCTCCAGCGCTGTGCAGACGAAAGTATATATCGCAAGCCGCTCATCGTTGGCTCTTCTGGACATATTGAAACCATGCAGGATCAAATGATGGAAGTGGGAGCGACACCGAGCACAATCATTCTGGAGCCCTGCCCTCGCAATACCGCTCCGGCGATTGCCCTTGCCGCGCTTGCTGCAGAAAGCCCGTCCGATTTGCTGCTCGTAATGCCAAGTGATCATATGATCAAAAACCTCCCGGAGTTTCAAAGCGCCGTCGTGACTTCGATGGCGATCGCACAATCCGGCTGGTTGGTAACATTCGGGATCGAACCCACCGGACCGGAAACAGGATATGGATATATCCAACAGGGCGAAGCGATTGCTGGCACCACCAAAAGTTTTTCTGTCACGCGATTTGTGGAGAAACCAACCAAGCAAAACGCCGAAAAAATGCTGGCTGATGGCGGCTATCATTGGAATGCCGGAATATTCCTGTTTCGTGCGGATATTTATTTGGCTGCAGTGGAGAAATACGCTCCCGAGATTCTTCTCGCCTGTCAGTCGGCCATGGCTGGCAAACAGATGGAAGATGAACGCTGCTATCCTGAATCCGAGGCATTCGCATCGGCGCCTTCTGACTCAATTGACTATGCGATCATGGAAAGAGCAGAAACGGTCGCGGTCACTCCAGTGAACCCTGGATGGTCGGATGTCGGCAGCTGGGATGCCCTGTTCGATATATCTAACAAGGACGACCAGTCCAATGTAATAATCGGCCAGGCTCTGACGATCGGCTCAACCAGCAATCTGATCCACAGTCACGATTTGGAAATAACCGTATTTGGCGTGGACGATCTCATCATTGTCTCCAATGAAAACAAAGTCATGATCTTACCTCGTGGACAATCGCAAAACGTAAAGAAAATAGCGCAGAAACTTGAGGAAGAAGGCTAGACCCTGTTTCAGTGAAGTGGAAGCATCGGCACGGAGCCGAGTTTGGTTCAGCGCGAGGCGCGAGGAGGGAGCAATGCCAAAGCATTGTGACCGACGAGCAACGCTGCGCTGGGCCAAACTCGGCCCGCCCCCGCGGGGTCGCGTCGGGAAGCCCGCTGGCGGCGTCGCGGCGCTTGCATGGGCAACCAGCCCGCGCTGCACGCCACTCCTTGCCAGCGGGCTTCCCGACGCGATGACGACGTTTCCACTTCACTGAAACAGGGTCTAGATTGGCGGCACTGTGGCTTCCAATTCTTCTGGTCCGCGATTCTGAACGGGTTTGCCAGTTAGCCATCGCGGCCAAAATCGGGCAATCACCAGCAATAATGAGGGTAACAGCAAGGTATTCCATATATCTGTGACGGAGCCTTCAAAATACCTCTGTTCACCGTGTAACGGTTCCCGCACCAATGAATAATCATAATATTCGTTGATTAATGCTGCTGCCACGACAAAAAACCACGGCACGGGGCTGGCTAGCGAACGACGAAAAAAAAGTGCAACAAACAGTTGCACCCCGACACCCGCGTAAATGTGCAGCGAGTCCCGATCCAGACCGGTTGCCGTTTCGAGCCAGTTTTTGATTTCAAACCAATCCATGAAAATCCGATTGGGCTAGCCGGACACACGGGTCAATGCTTTTTGCAGGAGATATGATTATCAAAATTTTAGCCAAAAGTGGTTAAGCAGCCGGAATGACCAAACAGATGCCAACAAAACCGAAAATACTGACAATTTTTGGCACCAGACCGGAAGCGATCAAGCTTTTTCCGGTGGTTCAGGCCCTGTCAGCGCGTGCCAGTCTGGAAACATTGACCTGTGTCACGGCCCAACACCGCGAAATGCTGGATCAGGTTTTGAAGATCGCTGATATTCACCCTGATTTCGATCTTGATCTGATGAGGACAAACCAAAGTCTCGATGATCTCACCGGCCGACTCCTGTCCGGTATTGGCAAAATACTGGATCACACCAAGCCCCAGCGCGTGGTTGTACAGGGAGATACGGCCACAGCCATGTGCGGCGCGCTGGCTGCCTACTACCGACAGATTCCTGTCAGTCATGTCGAAGCGGGCCTGCGCAGCTACAATATCTATCACCCGTGGCCGGAGGAGGTGAACCGCAAGATCATCGGTACGATTGCCGATCAGCATTTTGCGCCGACAGAGACGTCGGCAGATGCGCTAAAGAAGGAAAATATTCCGGCAGAGCAAATCTTCATCACCGGCAATACGGTGATAGATGCGCTGTTGATCACGGCAGATAAAACCCGCGATGCAAGCAGGCTGGACCCTGTCCTTGGGGAATTGTACAAGAAATTTTCCGAACGCAAGATCATCGGGGTAACAAGCCATCGCCGTGAAAATCTGGGAGACGGATTGACCAATATTGCCAGCGCGCTTCGCTCCCTTGCCGAGCGGCAAGATGTTGCCCTGATTTTTCCCGTTCATCTCAATCCCAAAGTTCGTGCAATCATGCAGAACGCCTTGGGAGACCTCGACAATGTCGCGATGATCGAACCATTGGACTATCCCAATTTCGTCAGCCTGCTGACTCACTGCGATTTCATGATGACCGACAGCGGCGGCGTGCAAGAAGAAGCGCCGGCGCTTGGCAAGCCGGTCCTGGTGATGCGCGATACAACGGAACGGCCAGAGGGTGTCGCAGCCGGCACCGCGAAACTGGTCGGGACAGACACAGACGTGATACTGGCCGAAGCCATCAGGCTTCTGGACGATCAAGACCATTATCTCGCCATGGCGCGCGCGCACAATCCTTTTGGCGATGGCAAGGCTAGCCAGCGAATAGCCGACATTATCGAGAAAAGCCTTATCGCCTGAATATTTCTCTCCGAGGCCAACTGTTACCGAAATATTTACAATGATTGGCTAGTTTCCCTGCAGGTAAATCGCGCCGGATCGGTGCCTTGCGGAGTGGCTTCACATATGTTGTCGGAAGAAAAACCAAGCGTCTGCGTTATGGGACTTGGCTATATCGGCTTGCCAACGGCGGCCGTCATTGCTCGTTCGGGATGCATGGTGCTCGGCATCGATGTTAATGAAAAAGTGGTGAAAACCATCAATTCGGGCAATATCCATATTGAAGAAGTGGATCTGGACGGACTGGTGCAAGGCGTTGTGTCCCGCGGCACGCTCCGCGCTTCGCTGATGGTCGAACCGTCCGATGTGTTCGTGATTGCGGTGCCAACCCCGTTCGGTGACAATCATATCCCCGACACCAGCTATGTGATGGAAGCAGCAACCAATATCGCCGCCGCCCTGAAAACGGGCGACACCATCATCCTCGAATCGACGTGCCCGGTCGGAACCACCGAGAAAATGCGGGATCTGATCGCAAAATTGCGCCCCGACCTCAAGATTCCGGGTCTTGTGCACGATATCCCCGACATCGCCATAGCCTATTGCCCGGAACGGGTGTTGCCGGGGAAAATCCTTGAAGAACTGATCCAGAATGATCGTAGCATCGGCGGCATCACCCCGCGTTGCGCGCGCAAGGCGCTCGGCTTCTACCGCCGCTTCGTTCGCGGCGAACTGGTGACAACATCCGCGCGCGCTGCCGAAATGACCAAATTGGTCGAGAACAGCTACCGCGACGTCAATATCGCCTTCGCCAACGAACTTTCGATCATCGCCGACCATATGAATCTCGACGTGTGGGAGGTCATCCGCCTCGCCAACCGCCATCCCCGCGTCAACATCCTGCAGCCCGGCCCTGGTGTGGGCGGCCATTGCATCGCGGTCGACCCTTGGTTCATCATTCACAGCGCGCCAGAGCAGTCGCCACTGATCCGCATCGCGCGCGAGGTGAATGACGGCAAGACCGGCCATGTGCTCGAACAGGCCTCGCTGCTGATCGACGAATTGCCCGGTGTACCGATCGCCTGCTTCGGGCTGGCGTTCAAGGCCAATATCGACGACTTCCGCGAAAGCCCTGCCCTCAAGATCGCTGCCAAGCTGGCCCGGCGCTACGGGGGCCGCGTGAAAATTGTCGAGCCCTATGCCAGCGAGCTGCCGGCCGCTTTTGAAGGTACCGGCGCCGAACTGATCGATATAGATCAGGCGCTGGAAACATGTCCGATCATGATCACCCTCACCGATCACGACATGTTCAAATCAATCCCGCTCGACGAACGCGCGGGCAAGGTGGTCTATGACACGCGCGGAATCTGGCCGGATCAGCCGGACAATCGCGAAGCGGTAAGCGGATTACGGTTGGCAAGCTGATCGGTGCAGCCTTTAGACTTTGTCGTATACCGCCGCGGTTTCCTTGGCGACCCGATGCCAAGCATAGCGCGAGCTGGCTACGGACTGTGCATTCTTGGCAAAGGAATCTCGTTTTTCGATTGGCCAATTTCGCACGTGTTCGATAGCCGCAACCCAGTCACGCGGTGATGTGCTGTCAGCGAGCAACCCGATATCGGGCGTCACCACTTCAGCCAAACCGCTATGATCCGAGGCAATGACAACGCCGCCGCAAGCGGCCGCTTCTGCTGCAACCAGTCCGAAACCTTCTTTACCGAGACTCGGCACAACGACGGCCATCGCCTGTCCATATTGGTCGGCCAGCTGGTCGGGGCCGAGGTTACCCAGATATTCCACCAACGGCGATTCCAGTATCTGTGCTTCTCCTTCATCCCAGACTGTACCTGCGACTTTGATTTTCGGCGGATTTTCCATCCCCGCCAGCACCTCGCTAACAATGAACGACAAGCCCTTGCTGGGGGTAATGCGGCCAGCGAAAAACAGGCAACCATTGTGCGCACTTGGGGCGGACTGTGACCGAATATCCGTCCCGAGCGCAACTTTGACGACATTCTGAAACCCCAATTGTGTGGCCAGCTCGGAAATCCAGTCGCTATTCGCGATCAGGCTCGAATGGCTGAGCAGCCGAGCCCCGATCTTGATATAGGCAGCATAAAGCCGTCCCAAAAACTTATGGTTGGTCGCATAATTCAAATCTGATCCGTGCGCAGACAATATGACGCGGCTCTGCGGGTGACGCAACGATGCGATCCAGCCCAGCGGCCAGATCGCCACATCGCCGAGATGGACCACTTTTGCGGGTCCGACGAACAACAGGCGGAGCGCCGTTTTTAGCCCAAAACCGATCAAAGCGATCGCTGACGGCACGTCGCCGTTCGGCTTGCCCGGCAGAGCCAGAATATCCAGCCGGTGCGTTTTGCTCAGTTCCGCGGTCAGGCGGATGCAATATGTTTCCATCCCGCCCATCGCTGGCGCCCATTTGCGGGTAATAAAACGGACATCGGGAAATTGAGACTCTGCTACCAAAATCAGTACCCTCCGACAATCGGTCCAGATGGGAAGCCTTCCGGCAACGTCGGCACATGGTCGAGCGCCCATAACTTGACGCAGCCGCCACGTTCGTAGCGAACCATGTGCATTGCTGCTGATAGTGAAATACTGGTACCATCGGCAACGCGGCGACCATCGATCACAAGATCGCCGCCTTCTAGCGAGTAAGGGCCAGTGCGAACAATCCGAATCGGTTGTTCATTCGCCTGCGGACAGATTGTGCGCCCCAATATGTAAATCTTGTCACTATATGGCAGAAAATTTTTCCTTAGCGCTGCCACATCACGTTCGGGCAAAACGGCTGTTGATGGCTTGTTTTTGTAGACTGTCTCAAGCGCATCATCTGCAACGATAACGAATGCGATGCGGCCGGCTTCGATATCACGCGCAATCTGGCCGTTGCGCTGCCTCCAGTAGCTACGCAAACCAGGACCCGACATGAGCGATGTAAACTGCCGGGGATAGTGCGGAACATAGCTCGAAAAAGACAGATAAGGCGTTGGTTCCGGAAACAGGCGCTGAATCTCGTTGATCGTTGCGCGTTGCCGGTCGAGCGTGCCATATGGTTCCTGCGTCAGCAAGAAAGCCGGCCCGAACAAGGCAAAAACGATGACAGGTATCAAGCCATAGCGCCCTACCATCCTGGAAAGCACCGGCGCAATAGCGACACAGATCGGCGGCAGGAGAAAGGTGAAGAAATAGGGAAAAGTGTTGCGATAGAATAAGATGCACAGCAGCGGTCCGCAAAGGCCGATCAACAATATTCTGACCTTGATCGGCAATCCGCGAGCAACCGGAACAAGCAGAATGAGACCGAAGGTTACAAGCGGCGCCAAAAGCATCTCGGCGAAAACATAGCGTATCTGCTCGAACTCGAAGAAGCGAAGGAAGCTGTGCACGCTCCCAGCGATAGCCCTTTCTTGGTCTTGGACTACGGGCAAGGCCGCCCCGTGCAACCCAACCAGCACGGCGCAGGACAGCATCGCAACGGCGACGATGGCGGCGGACCGATAGACCACCCGGAATCCTGAGTCCTCTGGCTCACGCCAGTGAAGGTAGACGATAGCGGCAAAGCAGGGTGCGTAGAAAACACTTTTTATCGTTAGCGCTCCCGCCAGTCCAACCAGCAAGCCGGACAAGATAATACGCCGCCATGAGAATGAGCCGAAGGCGATCAAACAAAGAGCGCTCATCAATGCCAATGCTGCGACCGGGTCAGGGCGATAGGTAAAGGCATTAGTAAAAACAAATCCGGCGGTCAGATAGGCGAACCCGGATAAAAGCGCGGTCTCTATATCAACCAATCGGCGGGCGAGAATGATAATGCAGCCAGCCGTGAGCACCGCGCAGACGAGCATGGCAATGCGAGCGGTCTGAATTTGCTTGATAACATCTTCAGAGACCAACGTTGCCCAGCCGAACAGCCGGGTATGCAGCGACTGCAAACTGCCACTGAGCCGTCCGTCCGCCAATTCGTAGATTTGCCCGAAATGTAAAAATTCGTCCCAATTTATCGCTTTTTCAAAGATCAGCCAGCCTTGAGCGGCAATGATCAGAATCAAGGCAGCGATGATCACGTGCGTTCGGCTTCCCGCCTCAAAATCTGTTGGATTGATTTTACTCATACAGAGGCTTTAATCCATAGACGCGCCTCAAAATATTTGCCGACGAGCGGAAGTCTGCTAAATGGATGAAGCACCTTCAGAATATTGTAATGCGCAATGGTATCGACCTCGATCTTGCTCGCATCAAAACCCGAATGAATCAGTATGTCCTTGATCGCATTGCCATTCCGCACCGCGATATGCTCGGGAAATTGTCTAAGCACACCCATGTCCTTGGCCCGCTCCATGAAAAAGTCCAGATTGGGAGTATGAAGATATAATTTTCCGCCGGGACGCAGCGAGCTTCGTATCGCTGAGTAAATGCTGACCGCCAGTGCATCGTCGATATGTTCGGAAAAATCCAATGTCGTAGCGACATCAAATTGTGCCGGGTGATCAGCGCAGAATTTGATAATATCATCACAGTAGAATTGGCAGTTATTCAACCCTTTCGAACGCGCCCAATCACGCGCGGAGGCGATGAAGTCATTAGAAAAATCAACGCCGTGATAGGTCCCTATGCGATCACCGACCACCTGAAGCAGCATGCCATTTCCACAGGCAAAGTCGGCCAGTTCGTCATCTTCTGCCAAGTCAATACGACTGGCTAGAGCGCGCACCCGGTCCAGCGGCTTTCTATTATAGCGTTCCACATATTCACCGCTGTGAAGAGCAACGCTTTCCGTTTGTTCAGTTGGCATGGATATGTTCTTTGTTGAGCAAAAGAGTAGCGGCGAGTGCAGAAACCGTCAAATCTACGATGGCGCTCATCAACCGATGAACGATAGACAGCATGACAGCAGCTGCGGCCCCAACAATCGGGGTGAGTAGCGTAAGCAATATCACTTCGCGGACGCCCAACCCCGCCGGAGCGCCAGGAATAAGAAAGCCAGCGGCCCAAGCGATCGCATAGATCATGACAGCTGAAATAATCGGAATCGACCAGGCGCCCGGAAACGCAATAACAAGCGCATAAAATGAAAATCCGGCCAACAGGAAACTGATCGTCAGCCAGCAAATGGGTGCTATCCAGAAGTCAATCGAGAGCAGGCTGCGAATTTCCGGTGATTGACGGAAAGCAAAGGCAGCGAAGGCGATCATTACGATGAGCAGCAATATCGCGAGCGGCCAGAACAAGCCATCGGGCAATACCGAAACGATTGGAGCATCTGCCCATATCGAGCCATTCAGCAAGCTCGCACTGCCAACCAACAGCGACACGGCCGATAAAGCCGCACCAAATTCCACAATTGTGGACAAACCGCTCTGGGCAAAACTGATCTTATTCTGCTTGGCCAGCGCGGCGCGGCCAAAATAATGGGCGACATTACCGGGCAAATATTTCCCGATTTGCGCCACGAGTCCTATCCCTAGCGCCTTGCGAAGAGCTAGTCGGTGACCCCATTTTGCTATGACCGATGGCCAGACCATCGCGGTTGTAACCAAGCTGCAACCATAGGCCCCAGCAGCGAGTGCAAGCCAAGAATAATTCAGGCCATGCCAATCATAGCTCGCGATCGCTGGCCAGTTGTCCCGGACCTTTGCAGCAATATAGAATATCGCAAGCGCAAAAAGGATACTGCCGACGAGGTAAGCGGATTTTCGCAAAAGCGACTGCCTGACTTTGGATTGTGCCAATAGCTTGTCAGATATTTCAGGGGCAGCAGGACTAGCCATCGGTTCCGTCACGAAGCGATGACTTACCATTGAATTCGCCTTGGCTCTGTTCGTTATTGGATCGCAGTCGATCCTCTATATGACACAATCGTTCCAGTGACTGCTCGAGCAATTGGCGATTACGCCCGACCAGATCTGCCACAGCACCAAACATGATCGCAACCACGCCAAGCACAATGAGTGGACCGCCGATAACCAGGGATTGAATGTGACCGCCACCCTCACCGATCGCATAAAAATAGACAAAGCGAATGATTGGGGCCGCACCGACCAGCGCAGCAATACTCCCTGCCAACACGAAGACCTTCAGCGGATTGTACATCGCATAGGCGCGGATCATGGTGGCGGCGGTGTTGGTGATGAACTGCGGGATTGATTTGAACAGGCGCGATGGCCGGATCGCGCCATTGGTCCGGACCGGAACCGACACGACCGCCATCCGCTTGCGGCCTGCCTGAATGAGCATCTCGGTCGTATAGGAAAAGCTTGAGGTGATATTGATTTTCTGCGCGGCTGCCCGGCTGATGGCACGGAAGCCGCTCACCGCATCGGTGATTTGGGTGTTGGACAATTTTTTAACGGTCGCACTACCGAACATCTGCAGGAGACGCTTGAACGGACCAAAATGCGCATTGTCGCGGACGCCACGGTCGCCGACCACGATATCGGCTTCGCCGGCCAGAACCGGCTCAACCAGTTTGCAAATATCTCGACCTTCATACTGGTTGTCGGCGTCGGTATTGACGATGATGTCGGCACCTTCGGCCAGCGCCTTGTTGATTCCCGACTGGAAAGCCGCAGCCAGGCCACGGTTGGTCCGGTGCCGGACGATATGATGGACACCGAACCGCCGCGCGACATCACTGGTATTGTCCTTGCTGCCATCGTCGATGACCAGAATTTCGATGATGTCGATCCCGTCAATCTGGCGCGGCAAGGCGACGAGCGTTTCGGGCAGGCTATCCGCCTCGTTGTAGCAAGGAATCTGGATGATCAGCTTCATGGTGCGCGTATTCCTCAACTGTTCGTCCCGGCAGTACGGGCCGTAAAAATCGGTTAAGAAACCACTAAAAGCCTATGGTTAACAAAGCGTATAGATCGTTAGATTAACTGACTTTTCGTCAGGCCATAGGGGTGATACGGTTGCATCATGACAGAAACCAAATAT
>Ga0100401_1000241_pt1 | contig 44836 bp, 37 predicted proteins | sample CryGeymeta201525_FD_80421 | JGI IMG/M metagenome (GOLD analysis project Ga0100401, IMG submission 80421) | Groundwater microbial communities from Crystal Geyser aquifers in Utah, USA - Crystal Geyser metaG 2015-25 | ecosystem: Environmental > Aquatic > Deep subsurface > Groundwater | place: USA... | reverse complement strand
CGCAGATCGGGCGGGAGCAACAATGGGGTGTCGTGATCAATATGAACGAACTTCGCTGCCATGCGGGAGCTTGAAAGGATCTGCTTATAAGATCGAGATCTAAGTCCGACAGACTGCTAGCGGAGCGGATGGGAAAGGCGAGGATCCGGGCTTCGGAGAAAATGAGAGAGCCAGCGAAGGAGAGATCAGTCGTGTCAGAGCCGAAGAGCCATGCACATTCGTCGGCGCTCTTCACGAAAAGCTTTTTCTTGCCATTTACCTCCTTCTCTTCGGTAGAAAGTCGGGATTTCGTGCCGTCACCATTTTCGTGGGTCGCTGGCCATTGATCCGCGAAACTACCCTTCAATGACGATGCTGGTATTATCGGAAATCCGGTATGTCGTTCGCGCTGGACGGGCTGGTCGATGGCACCAACGGAGGCTCCAGCACCGACATGGAGCGGAGTTCGGGTGAAGAGAAAGAGGATTTTGGATTTCATGGATGTCAGATTGTGGAACGAAAATTAGAGATTGGGAAATGTGGGGATGTCCGGGGATGTTATTCGGGCCGTGTACCGTCGTGGAACTCCCAGGAAGAGCAGACGCCGAGACCGAAGCCTTTTTCGCCCATCAGGGTGGAGCGTCGGTTTTTAATGGCGGTGCCGGGGGTGTCACCGTGCCAGTTGAGCGCGGCGGCGAGCTTTTCGGCGGCTTCAGATGAGTCGCACTTGAAATAATAGACGGAACCAGCGGGCACGGCGAGAAGGGTGGGTTTGGGGCCGGGGGGACGATCATCGAGACCGTTGTCGAGTGCGTAGCCAGTGACCGGGATGGGCTTGCCGGTGATGGCGGCTACGAGGCTGGCGGGAATATTTGGGTTCGAGGGGTAGCCTTTGCCTTCCGCATTGAGTTTGCGGCGGCGCTTGCGTTCATCGTCGGAGACGGTCTCGAGCAACACCTTACCTGTGTCTGGACAGACCCAGGTGGGTAGGCAGCCGCCGGGGTGAGCTTTACGCTCGGTGCCCCTTTTTGAAGTCCCGGCATTGATCGTGGGATAGATGGCGGGTGTGAGAAGAGCCCATTTTACAAGCCAAGTGGGTTTTCCTGTGGAGTCCCGTTGCTCGAATCTATGGGTTTCCCCGAGAGGGAGCGGTAGCTTCACAGGATTGTCGCGTCGAACCGTGCAGAGCCGCTGCTGCCCGCCGATGATGACGGGAGGCTGGGTGCCACTGTTGGGGAAGATGGCTTGGACGAGATCGTTGTTGTCCTTTTCCCCGTGAAATTCCTTGTCCTCGGCTTCTGCGAGGCAGCCCAAGCACCAATTTTCTCGCAGACGGAGGTAGTGGGCGGAGAAAAAGCTTTCGCCGTCCTGGGTGCCGGTATCGGGATCAATACGGATGCCGAAGGTGGACTCGGTATCGGCAAAATCAGAGTCGGATTTACAGGAAGTGTTGCTGCACTCCGTGTCGCTCGATGCAGTTCCGAGATAGTGGTTCCATGCGCCTTCGCTCCACCACTGTTTGGGTTGGTCTTTCGTGGGTGTTAAGGTGTTGGCGAGCGGATACTTGAGAGGTTTTGAGAGGCTGCCCAGCGTGCGGTCGAATCCTTCGGCCAAGGGTAAGAGTGAAGGTTTGGTAGTTCCGGAAATCCCGGCGTCCAATGGGCGAGGGAAAAACCAGATGGTTCCGTCATCTTTGGTGTAGACAGGGAAAGGTCCGGCAGTTTTCAACGAACCGAACTTGCGATCTCGAGTGTTCCCATAAATACCCTTACGGCTGCGACGATGCGGGTGGGCGTTTTTAAATAGGTCACCCGCCCGCCAAAGGGCTGCGTGGAGGGCTGCGTTGGGGACAGTTGGCAGTGGCCATGCCGCGCCGTGGCCGGAGAGGCTGCCCGACATGGGGCGACCGTCTTTGAAAAACAGGACGTCGGTGGGTCTCAGGAGTAGTTGGTTCATAAGGCGGGTTGCTATTCAGCGGGTGTGGGTTTGGTGCGGTCGGCAAAGGCAACAGTGGTGCAAAGTCCGACGATGGATGTGAGGAGTTCTTGGAAGACCGAGCTCGATAGAGGATTTCCTGTGTTCTTGTCGCGTTCTTCGCGTGCCATCAGGATACCGTCCAAATACTCTCCGAGCCTGGAATTCGTTGAACTGGTGAGGTGCGCGGATCCTTGCTGCACGACAGCATGGGAAAATTCCCGGGCGATGAGATCTTTGGCTGATTCAATGTCTGTGATGGCATCCTCCTGTTTGGTGATGCCGACCTGTCGGGTGAGGTATGGAGTGAGAAGCTGGCAGACGCGGTGGGGAAACTTGCCACTGAGTCCGCCGGGCTTCAGATTTTCGGCGATGGTGCGGTAAAGTTGCAGTCCGCCGTAGTCCCACTTGCTGCCCCAACGAGAGATTTCCCCGGAGCGCTTCATGAGAGTGATGGAAAAGGAGGGGCGACCAATCGTGGTCTTGGCACGCTTCTCTGCCCTTTGTGCTTCGCGGATCAGGTCCTGAAGAGGGGCGTGAATGTGAGCGATGGCGATACCGGCGGACGCATCAGGTTTCCCGCCAGTGGATTTGGTTCCATCGGTCGCGTCCTGGAATGCGGTGCGGAGTTGGGCTGCCACCTCAAGTGCGGCATCCGCCGGGACGAGGCAGACCACATCATCTCCACCGGCATAAATGAGTTGTCCGAGGGGAACCTGAATGGCGCATCCTTTCTCATCCGTGCCGTTCACTGGATTCTCGACGATTTCCCGGACTCTGTTCAGGGCGAAGTTTGAGAGCGCCTTGCTGAATGCCGAGTGGTGCTGCTTGAGGTCGAGTTCGTGGGTTTCGGGCAGGAAAGCGCCGTTGACCCATTGGCCGATGGAATCGCCGTCGAAGGCGATCGCGGCGATATATTTTTCTCCCGACGTCTTTTCTTGGGTGTCTTCCTCGTCATCAAGTTTCGACTGGCGGGCGGCAATTGCGGGGATCGAGCGAATGTGAAATTGTTTGGAGTCGGTTGGGAGTCCTTGCTCGTCTCTGAGGTAGGCAAGATGCCAGACGCGCTTGATGATTGCGACGGCGCTCATGTGGTCGGAGTGCTTATTGAGTAGGTTGTGCCAGACATTTGCTTTGTTTGGATTGCCTGAGCCATGGAAGACTGCTTCCTCCTTACCTGAGAGGCTGTCTTTTTCCGAAGAACCATCTGCGGATTTCCAACCCTCGAATTCACGCGTCTGGCGCACGGCATCGAGATGCCAGCCGTTGTTTTTGTAGGCCTCCAGATAGGTTTCGGGCGACTCATCCTCGAGTTCGGTGGCCATCCATGCAATCGAGAGGTGGCTGTCGACTTGGGAGAGGAAGCGGGCTTTGGTGGATTCGGGAATGCCGAGAGACTTGTGCGTGGCCCAGACTGCCGTGGCGATCTTTTCCCATTCGTCATTGATGGCTTTGGTCACATCTTTGGCGGCTTGTTTTGGGCCGCCTTGGATTTTGGCAATAAAGATGTTGGGAAGATTGGGGATAAGGATGCCATCGGCGGAAGGATTGAGTGGAGTTTGCAATAGGGGTTGCCGGTCTTTGCTTGGGAAAATGAGGTTGTGTCCCTGCGGGAGCGCTTCAATCCCCTTCGCCACAAGCCAGCTGAGCAGGAAAGATCCACTCCAGAGGTCGCGGGTGGAGCGGGCGGCGGCGATGAAGTCCTGGACTGGGCCGAGCTGGAATTTAAGAAGGTAGGAGTTGGACATGGTAGTTGTAAGAGATCGTGAATGGGCTGCGGGGTGGATGGAAGGTGGCAAGTTCCGTGGCTCTTATTCGCGAGGAGCTGGCTGGGTAGATCCGGTGATCAGGCGGGAATTATTGAGGCATGCAGCTTGCGGCGCCAGTGGAGCTTGGTTCTAGAGTTCATGAGCAATAGCGGTGAGTGACATAAGTGATTCCGGAGGGGTGTTAGGAGTAAGACATGAATCCGATTTGGATCAACGCTTCAGAATGTCTGCGGATGTCTGTAGGGTGGTCGAAGCTCGGATGAGATCTTTCGTAAACGATGACGATTTTCGAGGGAGGCAGCCGTCTGGTTGCGGTCGTGCCGTGCGGAGTCTGGATGCTAATCGCGGCAGGTTTCACGTTGCTGGTGAAGAACGATGGGCCTGAGTAATGAGGTTTGCTGTTGCCATGCTGCTTTGTTTGACTGGCTTGGTGATGAGCGAATCCAAACGTCCGGTGATCTATCAGGTGCTGCCGCGCCTATTCGGGAATATCAACGAGACACGGAAGCCCGGGGGAACGATCGAGGAGAACGGCTGCGGGAAGTTTGCGGACTTCAATGATGTGGCGCTTGGCGAACTGAAGAAGTTCGGGGTGACGCATTTGTGGCTGACCGGGGTGCACGAGCAGGCGAGTGGAACGTCGTTTCCGGGGCGGCCTGCGGATCCACCGGATATTTTGAAGGGTAAGGCGGGGAGTCCGTATGCGATCCGGGATTACTTCGATGTGTGTCCGGACTATGCATTGGACCCGGCGAAGCGGATCGATGAGTTCAAGGCGCTGCTCAAGCGCTGCGAGTCGCATGGGTTGAAAGTGATGATCGACTTTGTGCCGAATCATGTGGCGCGGAGTTATGCTTCGGATGTGCGGCCGGATATGAGTTTCGGCAACGACGATGATCACTCGAAATTCTTTGAGTGGGATAACAACTTTTTCTATGTGCAGCCGTGGCAGGCGGAGGGTGAGCCACCGTTGAAACTGCCGACGGCGGGAATGCAGGGTTGTAGTGGTTTGTTCGAGCCTGAGACTGACTTTGTGCGGGTGACTGGGAACAACGCGATCACCTTTTCCCCGAACATCAACGACTGGTATGAGACGGTGAAGCTGAACTACGGGCACGATTTCACCAAGGGTCGGGATACCTCGGATTTGCCTGGTCCGGATGCGAAACCGGAGGAGGTTCCGGACACGTGGCGGAAGATGGATGAGGTGTTTGCCCATTGGCAGGCGATGGGTGTGGCGGGTTTCCGGGTGGACATGGCGCACATGGTGCCGATGGAGTTTTGGAAGTGGATGATCACCCGGGCCCGCGAGCGGGATGCGGGGACTTACATTTTTGGTGAGGCCTACGATGGTGATCCGGCGAAACTGACGGAGGGAAATGTGCTGGATGCTCTGCTCGATGCGGGCTTCGATGCCGTTTACGACGACCCGGTTTATGACTCCTGCATGGGGCTCTACGATGACTTCGCGGGCGGCTACAAGTGGGCCAATGATCTCGATGGGCTGACCTTTACCGGGGACCGCTTTCATGCCTCGCTGCGCTATGCGGAGAATCATGATGAGGTGAGGCTGGCGACACCTCGCGAGTGGGCGGGGCTGGGGATGAAGGTCGGGCGACCGGTGAGTGCGGTGATGTTCGGGATGGGGCGTGGTCCGTTGATGGTATATCACGGCCAAGAGGTCGGTGAGCCGGCGATGGGCGCGGAGGGGTTTGGCGGGAACGACGGGAGGACATCGATTTTTGACTACTGGTCGATGCCGGAATTCCAGAAGTGGGTGAACGGTGGGAAGTTCGATGGAGATCGTTTGTCGGATGATCAGAAGGCGCTGCGGACTTGGTACGCGCGTCTGTTAGAAGTGGTGAAGCAGCCTGCTTTTTCGGAAGGTGACTTCTATGGATTGAATCACGCGAACAAGGAGAACCCAGCCTTTGGTCGGGTGGGTGATGAGTCGGTAAGTGGCCATTGGCTCTATGCCTATTTACGCCGTGACGAGAAGTCGGGGCAGGCTTTTCTGGTGGTGGCGAATTTCCACGGAAGTGAGACGCTCAAAGGTGTGCGGATCCAGATTCCCGAGGACGCGTTGCGCTGGTTGGGGGATCGGAAGGGGGCGCTCCAGTTTGAGGAGAAGCTTGCCGGTGAATGGAAGTCCTCGCTTTCTGCGGAAAGATTGCCGAGTGAGGGTGTGAGCTTGCCGGATCTTGAGCCACTTTCGGCGCGGATGATCGAGATTCGTCGCTAGTGGCGCACACCCCCGGTGTGTGATGGTTCGGTCAGCGCCTCCGGCCTGACCGCGAACAACTGAGCGGCTTGATTGAAACGCCCCGAGCTTGAAGGGCAGAGGATGAACACTCCAAACTCGGAATAGATTTGGCTGCGTTCCAGAGTTCAAGCGAATTCAAGGGTGAGTCGAGGACGGGCCGGAGGCAGCCGTCCTGACATTCGCACACCAGATGTGTGCGCCACTTTCATGATTCGATTCCGTATCACTCGATGATGAGTAGGTGCGCGCGGTGATCGCTGGCTTTGCTCCAGGATTCTCCATCAAGCACTCGGCTGTCATCCCAAGCGATCTTTGAAACGAGTGGGGGTGACATAAGAATGTAATCGAATCGGGAATAAACGTCCTGATAGGACCAGAAGTGAGTCCAGGACTCGCCATGTGAGTCGCGAAGGTGGGCCATTTTCAAGGACTTTGGCCCGTCGCGGGGGCCTTGAATGGTGCGAATCGCGGAGGTCTGACGCGTATCGTTCATGTCACCATAAACGATCAATTGGGTATCCGGATTATCCGAGAGGATGCGGTCAGCTTCGCGGCGAAGAAGATGAGCTTCGGCACGGCGCATCATTTCCTGGTCACCATCCGGAATTTCGCGTTTGGACTTCAGGTGGGTGCCGAGAAAGTGAAGTTCGCCTGCTGGTGAATCAATTTTGGCGTCGAGGATGCCTCGGCCCATTGTCCGTGTGCGGTCGCCAAGTTCGTAAGTGAGGTCTTCTGGGACGCTGGTTGAGGTGATGGGGAAGCGGGAGAGCATGCCAAGATGGCGGACCTCATCGCCTCCGCCAGTGTGGAAGGAGTAAGGAAGATCGATGCCGGCAACCTTGAGCCGCTGTTGGAGATCGGCGAGGTCCTCTTTGGTTCCGATTTCACAGACGCCTAGGATGTCGGGCTGAGCGTCCTTCAGGATGGCAATGACGGCCTCGCGTTCTTCTTCAGGCTTGGGGGTGGAACCGGCGGGTTTGCGATCGACGTAGCGATCCATGGTGAGCCAGTTTTCGAGATTATAGGCGACGAATCTGACCGAGCCTTTTCTCGCTGGCTTCTGGTCGCTTGGCTTCGGCGTTTCCTCTTTTTTGGGCGCGGTTTCCTTCGTTTCGCTTTGCTTGGTCTTGGCTACCGATTCGGCTGAAACGGTTTCGCCCTCCCATGGTGGGGTGGTGCTTTTTTTCTCGCAGCTCGGGAAGAGAAAGAGGGCTGGCAAAAGAAACGCCCCGAGGAGACTCGGAGCGTTGCGTGAGAAGAAGGTGAGGCGCATCTTTCAGATTTCGCGGGGTTCCTTGCCGGCAACCTCTTTGATCTTCACTTCGTCGTCTGACTTGCTTGCTTCTGCCTCGGAGTGCTTGATTTCGCGCTCAAATTCCTCACGGGCTTTTTTGAATTCGCCCATGCTTTTGCCGAGTCCTCGCGCGAGTTCCGGTATTTTCTTCGCGCCGAAGAGCAGTAGCACGACGACGAAGATTACGATCCATTCCATTCCTTGTGGCATTCCCATGACGATAAAAGTGGTTAACTGGCGCTAAGCTAGGGCCGATGCTGCGGCTTAGCAAAGGGAATAACGGGCGGGATTCGGCGGGTATTTCAGGTTTGGCGGGTTTTTTGTGCGGTGATCGTTGAATATTGGGCTTGGCGGATGGTTTCCGTGGTCACTGGATGAGTCCGTGCGCTTGCCAGTTCATGAGATTGAGGAGGATTTACGGGCTGCGGTGGCGGCGGAGGGGACGCGGGTGCTGCTGAAGGCTCCGACGGGTTCGGGAAAATCGACGGCGGTGCCGGGGATGCTGCGGGATGCTGGTTTGGACGGGCGGATTCTGGTGATCGAGCCACGGAGAATGGCGGCTCGGATGCTGGCGAGCTGGGTGGCTCGGCAGCGAGGCGGAGATGTAGGTGGCGAGGTGGGGTATGCGGTGCGGTTTGATTCGCGCTATGGGCGGGGTACCAAGGTGGTTTATCTGACCGATGGTTTGTTTCAACGGTGGCTGCAGGATGATCCGGAATTGAGCGGAGTGTCGGCGGTGGTGTTTGATGAGTTCCACGAACGGAGGTTGGCGGTGGATGTGGCTTTGGGGAGGTGTCTGGATTTGCAGGAGAGTGCGCGTCCTGATCTGCGGGTGGTGGTGATGTCGGCGACGCTGGAGACGGCGGGCCTGGCGGAGTTTCTTGGTGGCGATAAGCGTGGGGTTCGGGCCGAGGAGCGAGACGCTCCTGGCACGGACTGGAGCGAGACGTTCCAGCCACGGATTTTGGAGGCGGGAGGGCGGACCTTTCCGGTGGATATTTCCTATCGGGCTTCGAAGCCGGTGCGGGATCGGAGTGGGCGCATGGCGGAGGTGGCGGTGTGGGATCAGGTGGCGTCGGCTTGCAAGGATGCTCTAACCGATCCGGAATGTGGCGACGTGCTTTGCTTTCTGCCGGGGACGCATGAGATCCGGCGGACGGTGGAGCTGTTAGAAAATGCGGGTTGGGCGAAGGAGAGGCAGGTCTTTCCGCTGTATTCCGGTTTGCCGCCGGCGGCGCAGGAAGCGGCGGTGGGGCCGTGCAAGCGGGGGAAGATCATTGTTTCCACGAATGTGGCTGAGACTTCGCTGACGATTGACGGGGTGCGGACGGTGATCGATGCGGGCTTGGCGCGGGTGTCGGGCTTTGATCCGAGACGTGGGATTTCGACGCTTTTGGTGCAGAAGATTTCGCGGGCGGCGGCGGATCAGCGGGCGGGTCGTGCGGGCCGGACGGCAGCTGGGCGATGCATTCGTTTGTGGAGTGAGAGCGAGCATGCGCGGAGGGAGGGCTTCGAGGTTCCGGAGGTGCGGCGTGTGGATTTGTCGGAGGTGGTGCTGCTGTTGCTGGCGTGTGGAGTGGAGAATGTTGCGGAGTTCCGGTGGTTGGAGGCGCCTTCGAAGGAGGGCTTGGAGCGGGCGCTGGGTTTGCTGCATGACCTGGGGGCGACGGATGTTAGAGGGGCGATCACGGAGGAAGGGAAGGCGATGGCTTCGTTGCCATTGGAGCCGAGGTTTGCCCGATTGATGATGGCGGGGGTCGAGCAGGGCTGTGTTTCGGAGATGGCTTTTGTTTGTGCGGCGGTGCAGGGCGAGGGGATCTGGGCTTCGAGGAAAGGGGGCGGCGATGAGTTTGTTAGAAAGGACGACTTCACGGATTTTCAGGCCGAGTGGCGTGGCTTCGATGCGGCGGCGGGGATGAACTTTGATCCGAGGCGGGTGAGCCAATTCGGCGTGCATGGTCGTGGGGCGCGGGAGGTGGCGCAGGGTTTTGAGCGACTTTTGCAGATGGCCTCGAAGAGGGGCTGGCCGACCGAGGCGGTAGATTTTTCCGCGAAGCGCGAAGGGGTGGGACACGCGATGTTGGCGGGTTTCAGCGATCGGCTTGGGGTGAAGGTCGGGGAGGCGACTTTGGCGTGTCGACTGGTGGGGAAACGTCGGGGGAAGCTCGATGATCAGAGCGCGGCGAAGCGTTCGGCGGCCTTTGTGGCGGCGGAGATCACCGAGGTGGAAGGTCGCGAGGTGGTGACTTACTTGAAGCGGGCTACGGCGGTGGAGCTGGATTGGCTGCGCGAGATTTTTCCGGAGGATTTCAAGGAGGTCGATGGGGCGGCATGGGATGAGGCGAGGCGGCGGGTGGTAGCGCGCCGGGAGCTGCGTTTTCGGGATCTGGTGCTGGAGTCCAAGGACAGCGATCAGGGGGTGAATCTGGATGCGGCAGCGGAGGAGCTGGCGAGGCGGGTGTTAGAGGGCGAGTTGGTTTTGAAAAAGTGGGATGCGGCGGTCGAGCAGTGGTGCGCGAGGTTGGCGTGCCTAAGCGAGTGGATGCCCGAGATGGAGATGCCGAGTTGGGGCGCTGACGACAAGGCGGCGGCGGTGGCGCAGATTTGTCATGGCGCGACGAGCTACAAGGAGATCAAGGACGCGGCGGTTTGGCCGGTTTTGAAGGAGTGGCTGAGCGTGCCGCAGCAGGCGGTGCTGGAGAGCTACGCGCCGGAGAGGTTGGACTTGGTGAATGGTCGATCGGCGAAGGTCACTTATGAGGTTGGCAAGGACCCGTGGATTGGCTTGCGCGTGAGGGATTTGTTTGGGGTTTGGGAAACTCCGAAGATTGCGGGTGGGAAGGTGCCGGTGCTGGTGCATGTGCAGGCACCGAATCAGCGGGCGTGGCAGATGACCAAGGACTTGGAGAGTTTTTGGCGGAGCGGCTACACCCAGATGCGGAAGGACTTGGCCGGAAGGTATCCGAAACATCCTTGGCCGGAAGATCCGAAAAAGCATGGTGGGAGCGCTGGTCTTTGACCGGCATCCTTCTTAAGGCAAATTGACGACGAGCGCGTCGACGGCTTTACGTAACTCGGCGGCCAGGATCTCGTCTTTGATGCCTTCGTTGGTGAACTGGTCGTAGAAGGAAGGAAGGCTGAAGGTGGCGCGGAGGTCGGCTCCCATTCTTGGGAAGGTGGCGGTGGCGGTTTCCAAGACGGTGGCTCCGCCGCGAGCACCAGGGGAGGTGGCCATGAGCAGCATCGGCTTGTCAGACCAGAGCTTCGTCTCGATGCGTGAGGTCCAGTCGTAGAGGTTCTTGAAGGCGGCGGCGTAGGAACCGTTATGCTCGGCAAGGGAGATGATGATGGCGTCGTGCGAGCGGATGGCTTCGAGGAAGGCATGGGCGTCGGCGGGAATGCCGTTGTCGCTTTCTTCGTCGGAGCTGTAGATCGGGAGGGTGTAGCTCTTGATATCGAGGGCCGTGATGTCCGCGCCGGGGATGAGACTTGCGGCGTGGTTGGCGAGTTGACGATTGACGGAGGTGTAGCTGGTCGAGCCGGCGAGTGCGAGGACTTTCATGTGTTATTGGATATTAGAGATTCAGTTGAGGCGGAAGACGAGGAATTTGCTGGAGGCGGTGGCTTCGATGGGAATGGCTTCGGGGTTGTTTTCGATGGCGATGCCGTCGCCGGTGCTGAGGGTTTCGCCGAGGAGTTTGAGTTCGCCTTCGATGAGCTGGATCCAGGCGTTGGGTGTGCTTTCAGAGGCGGGAATCTCGATGGAGCTTCCGGTGTCTGCTTTGCCAAAATAGATCTCTGCATCCTGACGAATCTCGGTGGAGTTGTTACGGCCGTCGCCTGAGAAGAGCAAGGTGAGGGCGTTTTCCTTGGCGGCGGTGCCGAGGGGTTTCTCGGTGTAGCGGGGTTCGCCACCGCGCTGACGAGGGTGCAGCCAGATCTGATAGAGAGTGGCGGGGTTTGCGGACGAGGGATTGAACTCGCTGTGGCTGACGCCGGAGCCGGCGCTCATGTACTGAAGGTCACCAGCTTTGATGGTGGAGCCGTTGCCCATGCTGTCCTGGTGGGCGAGTTCGCCATCGACGATGTAGGTGAAGATCTCCATGTCGCTGTGCTGGTGCATAGGGAAGCCGCCGCCGGGAGCGATGGTATCGTTGTTCATGACCCGCAGCGTGCGGAAGCCCATGTGATCGGGATCGAAGTATTGAGAGAATGAGAAAGTGAAGCGGGCTTTGAGCCAGCCGTGGTCGGCGGTTCCTCTGTCCTTGGCGCGGCGGATCTTGAATTGGGGGATGGCTATGTGTTCCATGTTGGGACAATGGATCAGGCTTCGATTTTGCGCGAATACCTTGTTTTTCTGGCTGCCATGCATTTTGGTTATACCTATGGAGCTACGGCATTTGCGCTACTTTGTGATGGCAGCGGCTGAGAAGAGTATCAGCCGGGCGGCGGCGCGGCTGAATATCTCACAGCCGGCGGTGTCGCGTCAGATCCGGGATCTGGAGGAGGAACTGGGCGTGCCGTTGTTTGACCGGGATAGCAGTGGGCTCTCTCTAACAGAAGCGGGTTTGGTGGCGTTGCCTCATGCACAGGAGTTGTTGCGGCGGGCAGGGGATTTGAAGGTGGCGATGGATGTTTTTGGGAAGCCGGTGAGGAAGACGATCCGGGTGGGATTCATCGAGACGGCACTGCCGGGATTTCTGGCGAGTGCGATGAGGCGCTTCAATCAGCGGCATGATGATGTCTGCATTCAGATCCGCAGCATGTCGCCGCAGGATCAGGAAAGGTCGCTGCGTGCGGGGCAGATCGATCTGGCGCTGTTAGGGACGCCATGTCCGCAGTTGGCGAATGAATTCCGGGTGGAGCCAATCAAGAAAACGCCGATGGCGGTGGTGCTGCCGGACGACCATTTGTTGTCCCTGAGGAAGTCGATCGACTTGTCCGAGCTGGCGAACGAGCCCTTTGTGAGTCTGCATGAAGCGCAGTTTCCGGGGCGGCCGGTGATGCTGGCAGAGCTTTGTGGAAGGGCGGGATTCGTGGCGGATGTGCGGATGAAGGCCGCGGGGCTCCAGGAGATGTTAGGACTGGTGGCGGGAGGCGCGGGCGTGGGGGTGCTGCCGCTGGATGTGAGTCTTTTACCTCACTCGGGAGTGGTTTTTGTGAAAATGCGGACGCCGACCTTGATGCTGGTGTCGTCTGCCGTGTGGAAGCGGGAGGGCCAGACGAAGGAGTTGCTTGAGTTGATCAAGCTGATGAAGGAGTCGATTGAGGCCAAGGGGGCCAAGTGAGTTTGTTGGGAGGCTGCGCGTTTGTCTCAGCCTTGGTCATCGACGAACTTGGTGTCACGAGCGACCAAAACGTCAGTCAGCCAAGCGATCATCGAGTAGTTGGCGAAGTAGGTTTCTCCGACTTCATCAAGGATCGCCACTCCGGCTTCCTTTGAAACGATGCACTCAAATTTGAGGTTGGGGCCTTCAAAATCGCGGGCGCGGACGCCGCGTGAGCCCTCTCCCTCCGAGCGGGTGATGGTGAACCCGGTTGCTCCGTTCCTCCGAAGCAGGGCGATGATTTTTTCCTTGAGCAGGCCTTCGGTGACGATGGTCACGAGGGTCATTGGGGCTTTCATGTCGAGTGGTGGGTCAGGTATTTTGCGAGCTCGAGCATCACGGGGATGCCGATGGCGAGGTTGAAGGGGAAGGTAACACCGAGCGACATCGTTAGGTAAATGCCTGGGCTGGCCTGGGGCAAAGCGATCCGCACTGCGGCGGGGGCGGCGATGTAGGAGGCGCTGCCGACCATGGTGCCGAAGACAGCCGCGCCGCCGGGAGCCATGCCGACCCAGACGGCGCAGGCAGTGGCGATGGCACCGTGGAAGAGCGGAAGGAAGCAGCCGAGGATGACGAGTCTCCATCCGGCGCTTTTCAAATCACGAATCCGGCCGGCGGCGACCATGCCGAGTTCGAGGAGGAAGAGGCAGAGGACGCCTTTGAAGGGGGTGATGAAGAAGGGGGCGACGGTTTCCACCTTCGAGGCTCCGCAGACCGCACCGATGATGAGGCCGCCAATCATGAGAAAGATGCTTTTACCGGTGATGACCTCGTGGAGGGCGGTCTTGAGGCCGCCGGCTTTGGATTGGCGGGCGAGCAGCAGGCCGATGATGATGCCGGGGACTTCGAGCACCGCGAGAAGGGCCGGGAGGTAGCCGTTCGAGGGAAGGCCCGCGATCTTCACGGCTTCGAGAGCGGCGATGAAAGTGACAGCGGAGACGGAGCCATAGTGGGCGGCGGTGGCGGCGGCATCAATGCGATTGAGACGCCCGAAGGATTTCAGCAGGTAGAATGCCGAGATGGGGGTGAGGGTGCCGAGGACGAGGGTCAGGATGGAGGGCGCGATCAGCTCCGCCGCCGGAGTCTGTGAGAGTGAGACGCCACCCTTCAGGCCGATTGCGAAGAGCAGATAGATCGACATGCCCTGGTAGAGGGCGCTCGGGATCTCAAGGTCGCTGCGGACCCAGCGGGCGACCATTCCAAGGAGAAATGCGAGGACAACGGGCGAAACGAGGTTTTGAACGAGAAGATCCACAAATTTGCTGATTGAGCATTGAAAAACTTGACCTGGGCCTTCTCAGGCACCATTCAATGCATGAAGCAACTATCGTGCTTTGAATTACATGCAACCAAAAACATTAGCGGGTTTGAATGCGTCGGCCGAGCCAGCTGGGTGGAATTTTCTGACCAATCACATGCACATTCTTGTGGTGCTGGCGCGCGAGCCGGACCTGAGGATTCGGGACATGGCCGTTGAGGTGGGCATCACGCAGCGGGCCGTGCAGCGGATCCTCGCTGAGCTTACCGAGGCGAAGATCCTGACGGTGAGCAAGGACGGCCGGAGGAATCGCTACATGATCAACCGGCAGACGCGGCTCCGCCATCCGTTGGAGAGCCGGCATACGGTTGGAGAGCTTCTTGACCTTCTTGGTTCGTGATCAAGTTGCTGGGTTCGTTCCAAGATTGAATCAATGAGCAAGGATGAGTTGCTTGTCCTCCGTGGGCAGCCCGAGGTATCGGAAGGGCGGCTTCGGCTGGGAGAGTGGCTGGAGTCCTCACGGATCCAGCTTCTGGTCGTGCTGGTGATCATCGTGAATGCGGTGATCCTTGGGTTGGAGACGTCAGCGGGACTGATGGCGGAGCATTCGGGATTGCTTCGGATCATTGATAAAGCCTGCCTGGTGTTTTTCGTGGTCGAGCTGACCGTTCGATTCGTCGTTTACCGGGGTTTTTTCTGGCGAAGCGGCTGGAATGTTTTCGATTTGTTCGTTGTTGTGATTGCGCTGGTGCCGGGAGTGGGGCCATGGGCGATTTTGCGATCCTTGAGAGTGCTGCGGGTGCTGCGCTTGCTGACGGTGATCCCGCAGCTGCGCCGTGTGGTGGCGGCTTTCCTCCATGCGATTCCCGGGCTTCTCGGCGTGGTCGCGGTGATGGTGATCTTCTTTTACACGGCTGGCGTGCTTGCGACCGGGCTATTTGGGGCCACTCATGAGGAGTGGTTCGGCAATCTAGGCAAGAGCCTGTATACCTTGTTCCAGGTGATGACCTTGGAGAGTTGGTCGATGGGGATCGTTCGTCCAGTGATGGAAGTTCATCCGTGGGCTTGGGCTTTTTTCATCCCATTCATTGTGATCGCCACCTTCACGATCCTGAATCTCTTCATCGGGATCATCGTTTCTACGATGCAGGAGCTTTCCACGCTTCCAGAGCCTGGCATGCCGGTCGCGGAGACCCGTGAGTTGCTGGAGAGCATGGAGCAGTCCCTACGCGAGCTGAAGCAGAAGCTCGATCCCTGAAACGCTGAGTCGGAAATGACAAACGGCCACCCGAAGGTGACCGTTTGCGTGGTTTGTGGTGCAAGGAGAATTGCGATTACTTGGGGATGTCCAAGATGGTGACTTTGCCATCGTGGAGGTTGTAAACGCCTCCGACGATCATGATGTCGCCATCCTTCTCCAGCTCTGCGAGCACTTCACTGCGCTTGCGCAGGTCGGCGACGGTCATGCGGACGTTTTTCTCGACGACGGCCTCGACGAACTTCGAGTTTTTCGAGTTTTTCTCGCTATCCTCGAAGCCTTCGACGGCGCTGACCGCAGGTTCGATCTCGGCGAGCAGGGTGGTCAGGTTGCCCATTTTCACGTGGTCGCAAGCCCCCATCACCGCACCGCAGGCTTCGTGCCCGAGGACCATCACCAGTTTGGCTCCGGCGACTTTGGTGGCGAATTCGAGGGATCCGAGTTGTTCATCGGACTCGATGTTTCCTGCGACGCGGCCGACGAAGAGGTCGCCGATTCCTTGGTCAAACACCTGCTCGACGGGGACTCGGGAGTCCACGCAGGAGAGGATGTAGGCCTTGGGGTTCTGGCCGGTGGCGGTGGCTTCGATGCGTTTGAGGATATTGGGATCGCTTTGCTCGCCTTTAACGAAGCGGGCGTTCCCGGCCATCAGTTCATCGAAGACTGCCTTCGGGGTCAGGGCCTTCTGTTGCTCCGCTGTGGGCGGCAGGGTGGCTTCGGCAGCGGTCAGGCTGCCAGACATGAGGAAGGCGGTTGCAAGGATTCCGTTCAAGGTGTGTTTCATGATGTTCTGTCGTGTTTTGTTTCGCGTTGATCCCTCGATCGGCGAGAGGATTAATGCGACAAAAACACGAAACGAAATACATGCATGTGGAATCCTGAATAAGTTTTCCAATTGGGTCGAGTGGCGATGCTGGTAGGGCGTCCCGGACTCGGGAGAGTGCCGAGGGGTTCGGGCGGGGCCTTTAGAGGGTCCCGATGCGTCGTCGTGCTCCGAGGTTCACTTTTGCTTCCTCACGCCCGGGGTGGCGAGGATTTCGATGTAGACCGAGTCGCATCCTGCGGTGGCGGCTTCGTCGATGGCAGGGACGATTTCCTCGACGTGTTTGTCGACGGGTGGTTCGTTTCCTTGGCCGACTTTGCAGGCGAAGTCCCAGTAGTCGATGCCTTCGGGGAGTTGCTTCTTCCGCTCGCGCTTCAGGTATTTCCGGACATCGTTTTTGATGGCGGCGACCACTCGCTCCGGCTTGTGTTTCGGGCTGGTGAGGGGGAAAGACTTCTTCATGGCCAAGGCTTGTGTCTGGAGTGCAGAGCTTTGTCTAGGAGTCAGTTGCGGAATGTTTGTTGGTGAGGGGTGATGCTGTCATGAAGCACGGCGTGAGTCACGATCCCGTGCACGGCATCACCCTCGTGCGCATGCTCGCGGAATTGGTGGATGGCTATGGTTGGAACGATCCGTCGTACCGGATCAGGCTCGCTGAAGAGTTCACCGCGCTGGTGAGTTTTCTCCGGGTGCTGCCGGGAGGTCTGAAGCCGGGTGGTTTGGCGCTGGTGCTGACTTTTCGCGCGGCGGAAGACCGGCGGGTGAAGAAGATGTTCCAAGTCGGCGAGCCGGATGGAATTGACTCCGAGCTTGGCGAGGAGGGGGTGATCGCCTCGCCTGAGGAGCGCCGGGTGAATCCGAAGAGCGTGTGGCGGCGAAGATGCGCTGGGCGCTTAGGCAATAATTAAGAAGAACATTTGATAGACCGGATTGACAAAGCGAGGGCACGTCACAAGCTTGGTGCGTGTCCGAGGAGATTCAGGAAAGTCCGTTGAAGGAACTGCACGAGCGGTTGGGGGCGCGGATGGTACCATTCGCAGGGTGGAACATGCCGGTGATGTATTCGTCGATTCTCGATGAGCACTCTGCCGTGCGTGAAAAAGCGGGGATTTTCGATATTTCCCACATGGGCCAGTTCATCGTGACCGGCGGTGGGGCGGAGGCTTGGCTGAATGGAATGCTTACGAATGATGTGGCGAAACTCAGCGACGGGCAGGGGCAATACACGATGATGCTCAACGAAGGCGGCGGGGTGATCGATGACCTGATCCTTTACCGGGTCTCGGCGACTGAGTTTTTTCTCGTCGTGAACGCCTCGATGATCGGCGAGGATTTCTCGTGGATGCACGGACGTCTCGTGGATGGCGTCGAACTGGTCAACGAGAGTGAGCAGTGGGCGGGAATGGCGGTGCAGGGGCCGCAGGCGGCGGAAGTTTTCGGAAAGGTCTGTGCCGGGGCGGAACTGCCGCCACGAAACGGGATTGCGAAGTTGGCCGAGGGCGGCGTGGTTTGTCGGACGGGCTACACCGGTGAGGATGGCTATGAGTTTTTCTGCCCGGCGAGTGAGGGCGAGCGGATGTTTGAGGCCTTTGTGGCGGCTGGGGCGAAACCCTGCGGGCTGGGGGCTCGCGACACGCTGCGGCTGGAGATGTGCTACCCGTTAAACGGCAGTGATTTGTCGCCTGATCGCAGTCCGCTTGAGGCCGGGCTGGGATTCTTTGTCGCACTGGAAAAGGGCGACTTCGTCGGTCGCGAGGTGCTTGCGCGCCAGAAGGCGGACGGGTTGGAGCAGCGGCTGGTGGCGATCGAGTATCTGGATAAAGGAGCGCCGCCACGGGCTCACTACAAGGTGGTGACCGAGGAAGGCGAGGAGCTCGGGGAACTGGGCAGTGGGGTGCTTTCACCGAGCCTCGGCAAGGGGATCGGCATGGTCTATTTGCCGATCGGCCTGACCAAACCGGGAACTCCGGTCTGGGTCGATGTCCGCGGACGGCGCTTTCCTGCGCAGGTCGTGAAGAAACCGTTTTACAAACCAACAGCGAAAAAAGGATAAGCCTGCCAGATCACCAAACATTCAGAAAGAAATGAATATCCCCGACGACCTCCACTACAACAGCTCGCATGAATGGGTCCGCTTTGAGGACGGAATCGCTACGATCGGGATCTCCGATCACGCTCAAGAGGAACTCACGGATGTGGTGTTCGTTGAGCTTCCTGATGTCGGCAGGTCTGTCGATGCCGGCGACCCGACTGCGGTCGTTGAGTCCGTGAAAGCAGCGAGCGATATCTACTCTCCGATCGCTGGCGAAGTGGTCGAGGTGAACGAGGCGGTGGAAGCCGATCCCGCCCTGGTGAACACCGATCCGTATGGAGCCGGATGGATTTTCAAGGTGAAGGTGAAGGATGAAGCGCAGCTTGAATCACTGATGGATGCGGCGGCTTACGGCGCAATGATTGCTTGAGTTTTTCTTCTCTTCTCTTTCTGAAATTCATGACCGTTCATTCCGACTTCCGCAGCCGCCACCTTGGAGCGATTGGCTCCGAGATCGATGAAATGCTTGATGCGATCGGTTACGATTCGCTGGATGCATTAATCGACGAAGCGGTGCCCGCAGGCATTCGTTCAGGCAAGGCTTTGGATTTGCCCGCAGCTTGTTCCGAACCTGAAGCGCTGGCTTGGCTGAAGTCGGTGATGGGGAAAAACAAGGTGCTGAAGTCGTTCATCGGCCAAGGATACTACGGGACCCACGTGCCGGCAGTGATTCAGCGGAACATCCTGGAAAACCCCGGTTGGTACACCGCTTACACGCCGTATCAGGCGGAAATTGCCCAAGGCCGCTTGGAGGCCTTGCTGAATTTCCAAACGCTGATCACCGAGATGAGCGGGCTGGATGTGGCGAACGCCTCCTTGCTCGATGAAGGCACGGCTGCGGCTGAGGCGATGAGTCTCGCTCTAACAGGTGCGCCGAAAGGGAAGGTGATTTTTGTTTCCGAGACCTGTCATCCGCAGACGATTGAGGTGATCAAGACGCGGGCGGAGCCATTGGAGATTCAGGTTGAGCTTGGTGACTGGAAAGCCTTCGATCCCTCGGCGTGCGAAGGATTTTTCGCGGCGCTGGTGCAGTATCCTGACACCCTCGGTAGCGTGGAAGATTACTCCGGCTTTTTTGCGAAGGTGAAGGAGGCCAAAGGCACGGCAATCGTGGCAGCGGATTTGCTTGCGCTGACTTTGCTCAAGCCGCCGGGTGAATTTGGTGCGGATATCTGTGTCGGCTCGAGTCAGCGCTTTGGTGTGCCGATGGGATTTGGCGGGCCGCACGCGGGCTTCATGGCCTGCACGGATAAGTTGAAGCGGAAGCTGCCAGGTCGCTTGATCGGGGTTTCGGTGGACGCTCGCGGTCGTCCGGGATTCCGTTTGGCGCTGCAAACACGTGAGCAACACATCCGTCGCGACAAAGCGACATCCAACATCTGCACCGCACAGGTGCTGTTGGCAGTGATGGCGTCGATGTATGCCGTCTATCACGGTGCCGAAGGCTTGAAAGCGATCGCTTCCACCGTGAGGCAAAAGACGGCGGCTCTCGCTTCGGTGCTTTCCAGCGGAGGAGTGAAGCTAAAGAGCGAGCGGTTCTTTGATACCATCACCGTAGAAGTGAGCGATGCTGACCAGGTGCTCGCGAAGGCGGCACGTGTCGGGATCAATTTGCGGAAAGTCGATGGAGGCGCGGTCGCGATCGCGCTGGATGAGACGAGTGCCTTTGATGATCTGGTTTCGATTGCCGGGGTGCTCGGTGTGGAGACTTCGGCAGACGCCCTTGTGGGGGCTTCGATCGAAGCGCAGCCGAGCTGGGATGCTACGCTTTCCCGCGAGTCTGCTTTCCTCAAGCAGCAGGTCTTCAATTCTTATCACACCGAGACCGAAATGCTGCGCTACATGAAGCGTTTGGAATCGAAGGATCTGGCGTTGAACGAATCGATGATCCCGCTGGGCTCGTGCACGATGAAGCTTAATGCGACGTCTGAGATGATCCCGCTGAGCTGGAATGAGGTGGCCAACATCCATCCTTTCGTGCCGGCAGACCAGAGTGAGGGTTATCGTGAGATGCTCACCTTGCTTGAGGACTGGCTGGCGGAGATTACCGGATTTGCCGGTGTCTCGCTTCAGCCGAATGCGGGTTCTCAGGGGGAGTATGCGGGTCTGCTTGCGATTCGTCGCTACCACCTTTCGCGTGGTGATAAGGATCGTGATGTCTGTTTGATCCCTGTCTCCGCTCATGGCACGAATCCGGCGTCTGCGGTGATGGCCGGTATGCGGGTGATCGGCGTGAAATGTGACGATCAGGGGAATATCGACGTGGCAGATCTGAGGGCGCGCATCCAAGACCATCGTGACAAACTCGCGGCTCTGATGGTGACCTATCCATCGACTCACGGGGTCTTCGAGGACACCATCGTTGAGATCTGCGAGGCGATTCATGAGGCGGGTGGCCAAGTCTACATGGACGGCGCAAACATGAACGCACAGGTCGGTCTCACAAGCCCGGGTCGAATCGGTGCGGACGTCTGCCACCTCAACCTTCACAAGACCTTCTGCATTCCTCACGGCGGCGGCGGTCCGGGGGTCGGTCCGATCGGTGTGGCGGCGCAGCTGGTGCCGTTCCTGCCGGGTCATTCCGAGTTGGCTTCCGTTGACGGAGTGGTCTGCGCAGCACCCTGGGGAAGTGCTTCGATCAACACGATTTCGTGGATGTATATTGCGATGATGGGTGGCCCGGGTCTGACCGAGGCGACTCAGGTGGCGATCCTGAATGCGAACTACATCGCGCGACGTCTGAGCTCGTTTTTCCCGATTCTTTACACCGGCAATCAGGGGCTGGTGGCGCATGAGTGCATCATTGACCTGAGGCCGCTTTCCGAGATGAGCGGCATCACGGTGGAGGATGTGGCCAAGCGTTTGATGGATTACGGTTATCACGCGCCGACGATGAGCTGGCCGGTGGCTGGCACGCTGATGATCGAGCCGACGGAATCGGAATCGAAGGCTGAGCTGGATCGCTTCTGTGACTCGCTCATTTCGATCCATGGTGAGATCATGGAGGTGGTCAATGGCGAGGCCGATGCGAAGGACAACGTGCTCAAGAATGCGCCCCATCCCGCTGAGGCGGTTTGTTCGGATGAATGGGGTCATCCCTACACGCGCGAGCAGGCTGCGTATCCGGTGGGATGGCTGAGGCAGCACAAATTCTGGCCAGCGGTGGCGCGAATTGATAACGTTCACGGTGACCGCAACCTTGTCTGCACATGCGACAGCGTTGAAGCTTACGCCGAGAACTGAAACCGCCGATCATCATGGATACAAGTCATGCCACCTCACCGCTCGACTGGGGGAGTTGGCGTCCCCACACCCACGCGACGCTGATGTTCATCATCAAGGATGGGGAGATCCTGCTGATTGAAAAGAAGCGGGGCCTTGGGGCTGGAAAAATCAATGGTCCGGGTGGGAAGATCGATCCGGGCGAGACGCCGCTGGAGGGTGCCGTGCGGGAAACCCAGGAAGAATTACTGATCACGCCTCTAAGACCGCGAAAAGTGGGAGAACTCCACTTTGCGATGTCAGATATTCCCGACATTCTGTGTCACGTTTATTTGGCACGGGACTTTGAGGGAGTGCCAACGGAGACGATCGAAGCCAAGCCGCTTTGGTTCCGCCTAAGCGATATTCCCTACCGTCAGATGTGGAGTGACGACATCCACTGGATTCCCCTGATGCTTCGCGAGCGGACCTTTCTCGGGCGATTCGCCTTCAGGGGGGAGGCCGTGGAGTGGTTCGACATCGAAAAAGACGTGTTTTTTCCCGCCGGACGATAGGGTTGAGAGCCCCCCAAAAAAAAATCCCCAACCCGGTGAAGGGATGGGGATGATGGTTTAGGTGGATTTAGAGTGATGACTTGAGGGCAGTGAATTGCGCCTTCATTTTGGAAAGATCCCGCTCCGCTCGCATGATCTGATCATGCAGGGCTTGGAGCTTTGCCAGCTTCTTGCCAATCGGTCCGCTGACCGAAGCGGCGGATGCTGAGACGGTGAGTCCGCTTGCTCCGCTTGCTCCGCTTGCTCCGCCCACTCCGCTGCGGATCCAGCTTGAGATCGTCAGTGGGGAGATCTTGAACTTCTTTGATGCGGCGCTTTGGCCACCGCGACCTTTTTCGGCGTTCACCTGATCGACGTAGGCGAGGATGTCTGCTTTTTCGGCTTGGGTATAACGCCGGCCTTTGGCGACGTTGACTTTCTTTTTTGTACTCATGACGTTCTCCACCTAGTATGCTGAGATGTCTGGGGCAAGTGGTATTTGAGTATGCATTGAACCAAGGCGTCATGGGGAACGCGGTTCAGACTCCTGTTTATCTTTAGTGAATGAACTGATATGCCTATCACCCGTTTGGCTGAGTAGCGGCCTGAATTCCTTATGAAATAATGGCTAGAGGATAAGAAAATTTGTGAGTTCGCTCATTTCAACGATCCAAGCATCTGCTTTTTGGCGCACCTGTTGGCGTGAAACAACTCCGCCATATCCGACAAAAAAATCTGTCTCGGAGCGAGATTCGAGGTCCGAAATGCCATCTCCAACCATCATGGTTCGGCTTGGTCGCAGTGCGTTCTTCCATTCTCGAATGATATCCGGCTTCCCGCCGTTTCGAGTTGTTGGATAGTTGGCGTCAAATCCTGCGTAGTTACCCACGTCGTCAAACACCAGGGGAACTGCCTCGATGTGTTCGATGCCAAGGTGCTGGGCGAGAGGGCGGATGAGTGGAGCAAAGCCTCCCGAGAGAATGATGGGAGTCCATCCCTGCTGCTTGAGTTCGGTGATGACCTGCTCGGTGCCTGGGGTAATAGTTTCTAAGTAGAGCTGGGCGATTTTGTCGCAAAGCGCACGATCTGGGCGGATAATCTCCATGCGTTTGGGAAAGACTTCCTGAATTGGGATCTCTCCATTCATGGCGGCGTTGGTGAGTGCCTCTACCTTGGCAAAGGTTGCGGGGCCGCGAGCGCGTCCGAGTTCATCGATGCCCTCGATGGAGGATAGGGTGGAGTCACAATCGAAGAAGATGAGTTTTCCTCCGGGCTTGATGGGTGGATGGATGGTCACGGGAGTTCCTGGTTCGACGTGGTTGAAGAGATGGATGATGTCTTTGTTGGCCATCCGGACACATCCGCAACTGGATGGGGTGCCAAGTGAGGACTCATGGTTAGTGCCATGGATGTAGATACACCGCTCCTTGGTGTTGCGGTTCGAAGGATCAACACCATCAAGCCAAAGGATGCGGCTGAGAATCAAATCCTCATCGCCATCGCATCCGTCCCAGACTCCTTGATCCATACGCGCCCGAAAGATGGTTCCCGATTTCGCGTGCTCACCAATTTTTTCCGCAATGACAAAATGTCCGGTCGGAGTGCGGAAGCTTCCGTGATGTGAGCCGACGCCTTTCTTTGCTGTGGAGACCGGATAGGTGTGGATGATCTCGCGATGATTGAGCAAATGAAGTTGCTGATCGTCGACGAAGATTTCGATTTTGTAATCACTCATGCTGGGGATTGGAGAGCGACGAGGGAGTGTTTGCCGCCCATCGCGGAGGCGATTTTGAAGATCGTCGATGCGGGCGGAAGGTTCAATTGGGGTGGCCCGCTCTTCGGTGAGTCATGGTTCAATGCCGAGGCGATGATGGAGGTTTCGAGGAGACCGCTGGCCCCGATGGTGTGGCCGGTCCAGGACTTCAGTGGGAGGGTGTTGCTCTCGGCTCCGAGGGTTTCCCGCAGCGCGGCAGGTTCTGAAATGGCCTGAGCATGAGTGCCACTGGCGTGAGGGATCAGCAGCGCGGGCCTGCCACAGGCCTGGATCGCTTGATAGATCATGCGCGTGAGTGAGGGGTGCTCGCTGGCACCACCAAGTGGGTCCGAGCAGTCGCCGACGGTTAAGTAGCTGAGCAGTTGGGTGTGCTTCGGAGATGCGAGTCGTTCGATGCAAATGGCGGCGGCTCCTTCCGCGGGGATCATGCCGTCGCTTTCCGGTGCGAGGGGTTCGCAGTGATCGCGCGGTGAGAGGATGCCGGTGGCGGCGTAGGCTTGGAGGATCGGCGTGACGAGCGGCAGGTCGACGGAGATGACCAATGCCCGATCGGCGAGTCCGGCATTGAGCCAGAGGGAGGCCATGCCGAGGGCGTCGAGGCCTGCGCAGCATCCGCTGGAAAGGAGTTGCCAGGGGCCTTCAATCCCGAATTCAGAGGAAACGGCCGACGCAGGTTCGCTCGGAAGAGAGTTGCTGGCCGCCATCAGGCCGAAGGGGCGGCGATCGGGCCAGGGCTCGATCCAGCCGGCGAGCGCGCCGCGGCTGGTCCCGGCGAAGACGGCGGCACCGCGGCGGTCTGCGGCGGACCAGCCTGCGGTCGCGAGGGCCTCGCGGGCGACATGGATGGCGGCTGCGCTCGCGGGCGACCATTTTCGATGCCTCAACAACGACCGAGGTTCGATCCATCGGGCATGCTGGCCTTCAAATCCGGCCGGTGTGCCTGGCATCTCGGCGAGTGGTCGGAAAGGAGCTGGACCGGACGCAATCGCTGCGAGATGCGCGGCAAGATTGTGACCGAGACCGCTGAGTGCTCCACAGCCGGTGATTGAAATGGGAGTGGGCTGGCTCAAAGCATTTCCTCGATGAAGCTCCGCTTGTTAAACAGTGCGAAGGCTTCGGGTTCTTCGCCGGTGCCGATGAAACGCGTCGGGATACCGAGCTGATCGAAAATCGAAACGGCGACACCGCCTTTTCCTGATCCATCCATCTTGGTGACGATCAAGCCGTCCAGTGGTGAGGCGGCATGGAATTTTATCGCCTGCTGGACCGCATTCGAGCCGGTCGTGGCATCGACCACGAGAAGCGTGAGATGCGGTGCGTTCTCGTCCTGCTTGCCGAGCGTGCGACGGATCTTTGCCAGCTCTTCCATGAGGTTATGGCGGGTGTGAAGGCGACCGGCGGTATCGCAAATGAGATACTTGGCCCCTTCGTTGATCGCCTTTTGATGGGCGGTGTAGCAGACCGAAGAGGGGTCGGCATTGGGCGCGCCGGTGACGACCGGAATGTTCAGTCTTGCGCCCCAGACTTGAAGTTGCTCGGTGGCGGCGGCGCGGAAGGTATCGGCAGCGGCAAGGACGGTTGGAGCGCCCCGGCCTTGGAGCCAGTGGGCGAGCTTTGCGCAGGAGGTTGTCTTGCCGACCCCATTGATTCCAACGACGAAAAACACGAAAGGTTTATCGCCTGAAAGCGGCAGCGGGGGCGGGGAATCCGGTGGGAGAATCTCGGAAATCCGGGCGCGTGCGGTTTCGACGATGTCGTCGGCCGTGACTTGCCGCCCGAGGGCCTGGAGGTCGTCGATGATCCGCATCGCAAGCTTGGGACCGAGGTCAGCGGCGATCAGATCCGCCTCAAGTTCGTCCCAATCGACCTCAGCCTTGTTGGAGAGTTTGTTGTAGAGCGAGGAAAAGAAGCCGGCCATGCCGGGGCGTTTCTAGTGGGCCGGGGACACGGCGGCAAGTGATTCGGGATGAAGAAATGACCCGATTCTTTTATTTTCCGAGTGAGGCCAGCGTTGTCATGGGCGGTTTCTTGGCTAGTTTGCGCCAAATGATTCGGCTGACGACCCTTTTTACCTTTCTATGCCTCACCTCATATGGGGCTCCAGCGGACCCCAATGCGGACGGTGCGGGCGGTGATCCCACTCCTGAGGTCGGCGCTTTGGTGCCGAGTGAAACACTGCCCGCTCTATCGATTCCGGCGGGTTCCGCGATTCGGGTGGCGGCGGATCACGAGAGGCAGGGCATCGTTTCGCCGACGGCCCTGACCTTCGATGAGAAAGGGGCACTCTATTTGACAGAGACCCATCGCTTCCGTTTCGGAGTCGATGATAATCGCGATCGCCTTTTCTGGCTGATGGACGACTTCGGGAGTCAGACGGTCGAGGACCGGGCGAAGATGTATGAGAAGTGGCGCGAGAAGGTGCCACTGGATAAAATGACCGAGCGTTCGGAGATGGTTAGAAAACTCAGCGAACAGGGGGCTGACGGACGATACGCGAAGTCGGAGGTCTTTGCCGATGATTTCAACGATCAGCTCGATGGCACGGCGGCGGGTGTCTTCGCATACGAGGGGACGGTTTTTCTCGCGAACATTCCGAAAATCTATGCGCTGCGCGACAACGACGGCGACGGCAAGGCGGAGAGTCGCGAAGTCATTGAAGAGGGCTTCGGGGTGCGAGTGTCATTTTCCGGGCATGACATGAATGGCTTCGCGCTTGGTCCGGATGGCCGCATCTATGGGACGATCGGTGACCGTGGGTTCAACGTAAAGACCGCGAGCGGAAAGCAATACGTCTATCCTGATCAAGGAGCGATCTTTCGCTTCGAACCCGATGGCACGAACTTCGAAGTGATTCATACCGGTCTGCGGAATCCGAAAGAGATTGCCTTCGATGTCTGGGGAAATGCCTTCACGGTCGATAACAACTCCGACCAAGGTGACAAGGCCCGGATCGTCTACATCGTCGAAGGCGGTGACTCGGGGTGGCGGATGGAGCATCAGACGATTTTCTCGTTTGCCAGTCAGATTGGGCTTGATGGCCCTCCGCCGAGCCCGTGGATGAACGAGCGGATGTGGGACATGCAGAATGACGATCAGCCGGCGTGGCTTTTGCCGCCGGTCGCGAATCTAACATCCGGCCCCTCGGGGCTAAGCTATCATCCGGGCACCGGGTTTTTGGAAAGCGAGGCGGGCCGCTTCCTGATCTGCGACTATCGCGGCGGGAGTGCGAAGTCTGGCGTTTGGTCGTTCGAATTGGCCCCGAAGGGGGCTGGGATGAAGCTCGTCGATTCAAGGCCTCTGGTGTGGGGCGTCGCAGCGACCGATGTTGAGTATTCCTGGGATGGCCGGGTTTTCATCACCGACTTCATCAGTGGCTGGTCGTCTCACGAGGATGGGCGGGTCCTCGAAGTTTCGGCGGAGAAGTCTTTCAAAAAGAACGAGGCTGAAGAGGCCGCTCTGTTGATTTCGGAGGGCTTCGATCAGCGGTCGGTCGAAGAACTTGAGGTCCTGCTTTCGCATGCGGACATGCGAGTGAGGACGCGCGCGGAGTTGGCTCTAACAAGGCACGTTGATGGATTTTCGGTGCTTGAAAAGGTGGCGAAGGAGGGCGAGGGCTTTGCTCAGTTGCATGCGATCTGGGGACTGGGGATTGTTGCCAGACGGGGCAGTGCGGCATTGCCGAAGGTGAGTCCCGATGACTTTGTGGACCTGCCGGGAACGCCACTGCAGGATCAGGCATTCAAGGTGCTCAAGCCGCTGATCCAGCACGCTAATCCGGAAGTGCGGGCCCAGACCGTGCGGGTGCTCGCGGATGCCGGGATCTCGGGTTACAAGATGAACATCGCGGCATTGCTTCAGGATGAATCCGCTCGGGTGCGGATGTTCGCGGCGATCGCGATCGGGAAAACCAAGACCATCGGGATGATGGGCTACATCCTCAACATGCTTGAGGCAAACGATAATCAGGATCCCTATTTGAGGCACGCCGGCATCTATGCCTTGGAGTTGATGATGACTCCTCTTCATTTGGCGAGCCTTCGCCATCACAAGAGCCCGGCGGTCCGCTTGGCGGTGGCGGTGGCGCTCGGACGGATGGGAAGTGAGCGCATCGCCGACTACATCGTGGATGAGGATCCAAGGATTTCGGATGAAGCGATCCGGATGATCCATGATCGCAGTATTGAAAGCGTGCGCCCATTGGTGGCAGCGCTGGTGTCACAGGATGTTGGACGTGAGCGCAGCATCATGATGTGGCGAAGAATTCTCCACAGTGCCTTCCGCATCGGAGATCAGGAGAATCTCGAGCGGGTGTTTGAGTTCGCGCTCGATCCGCAGAAGCCCGTCGAAGCCCGCAGCGAGGCACTTCGCCTGATCTCGATATGGAGTGACCCACCGCCGGTCGATCAATCGCTCGGCCGACTCGCACCCTTGCCGAAGCGGGAGGCGGCTCCGATTCGCGAGTATTTGCAGACGAAGCTGGCGGATCTCATGGAGTTGGAAGGAGGCTTGTTGTCCGGTGGTATTCGGATCATCGAGTCCTACAATCTCGATCTGAGTGAGGTGTCGGTCGCGGAGTTGAAGGGCATGGTTTTCGGCAGCGAAGTTTCGCTCGCCGCGCGGATGTCATCTCTTGAACTGCTGATAAAGAAAGCACCGTCTGATCTGGATGAATGGCTGCTCAAACTGGTCGAAACCGAGCACAACGCGTTGGGGCTCGAGGGGCTTTCCGGATTGGTGAAGAGCGGCTCGCCGAGCGCTGCGACTGCCTTGCAGAAAGCGCTGGAATCGAGTGAGGCGAATGTCCGCCAGCGGGCATGGGAGCTGGCGGCCGATTTTGATGACCCTTCGCTGGTCGCCCGTTTCGTCGATGCCTTGAATGCGCTTGCGCAAAGCGGTGGTGAAGCGGCGGATGCGCTGGAGTTGTTAGACGCTGCAAAAATGCGGAGTGAGCCTGAGATTAAGAAGGCGCTTGCGGACTATGAGTCGGCGATTGCAGCTTCGGAAGACCCCCTCGCGAGTTGGAAGATGGCGCTGCTCGGGGGTGATGCCGACCGGGGCGAGAAGGTTTTTGTTTCCCAGCCCGCAGCCCAGTGTTCGCGCTGCCATGCCGCAGGACCAGATCAGGCGGGGCCGGTTCTGGATGGAGTCGCGCTGCGTGGTGATCGGCGCTTCCTTCTCGAATCGTTGGTGATCCCGGCGGCGAAGGTTGCTTCGGGCTTTGGCATGGTCGCCGCGACTCTGAAGGATGGCAGTTCGGTCGGTGGCACGCTTTCGGCAGAGTCGCCGGAGGCCATCGTCCTGGACATGGCGGGTGTAAAGAAGACGATCCTCCGCAGCGAGATCTCCGAACTCAGCGAGCCGATTTCCGCCATGCCGCCGATGGGGGCGATCCTGTCGATCCGTGAACTTCGCGATTTGGTCGCTTGGCTTTCCGAGCAGCGCGAACCGTGACGACGATGTTCCCGCGCTTGTCCGGTATCTTGGACGTGCCTAGCTTCTTTCCCGGCGAATGAGCAACTCCACAAGAAAACCTGAGCCCCATCCTGGAGCGGCTGCCTTGGCGATTGCCTTCATGGCTCTCGCCGTTGCCGGGGTGCTGCTGATGATTGGCGTGACGGAGAAGGTGGATACGATGGTGGCGGGCGTCGCGAAGTCCTTCGGGCTCGAAGGGGAGCTGCGGACTCTCGGGAGTCCCGTGATCTGGACATGGACCGTGATCGTGACCATCGGATTCTGTCAGGCGATGCTCCATGTGCCGGGAAACTGGCGGCGCTTGGTGCTTTTTCTCAGCGCGCAGTTGCTGACCCTTTCGTGGATCCCGGTGCTGGCGCTGGCTTCCTATGCGGCTCCGATTGCGGTTCCGTTTGCCGCCTTGCTCTGGGGTGGGCTCGGATCGGAAATCTATGCGGCACGCCACCGCGAACCTGAGTGATATCATTTTCATGGCTCGTATCGAATATCCCGAAAGCGTTGGTGCCTTGGTGGACGAATTGAAGCGTTTGCCGGGCGTCGGTCCGCGCAGTGCGGAACGGATGGCGATCTGGTTGCTGCAAAATCCCAAGGCGGATCCGAATGCACTGGCCGGGGCTTTGGTGAAGGCAAAGACGGACGTGCAAGCCTGCGGCGTCTGCGGATTTTTTTCGACGCAGGGCTATTGCGCAGTGTGTGATCATTCGAATCGCGAGGCGGTTTTGTGCGTTGTGGAGCAGGCGACCGATGTTTTGCCGATGGAGCGCTCGGCGGTTTTCAAAGGCCGCTACCATTGCCTTGGTGGAAAACTCTCACCGCTCGACAACGTGACGCCCGAGGACCTGCGCATCGGCTCGCTGCTCAAGCGGATCGATGAAGAGGAAATCGAGGAAGTGATTTTGGCGCTGAGCGCCGACGTGGAGGGCGAGGCAACCTCGAACTATCTGGCCGGACTACTGAAGGGGAAGTGCCCGATCACCCGCATCGCCCAAGGACTGCCAGCGGGTGGGGGACTTGAGCATGCCGATGCCCTGACTTTGGCGAGGGCGCTTGAAGGCCGGAGGGGAGTGTAAGGAGCGCGCCTTGCGGCTTGTTTGTCGCTAGGGAATGCGGGAGATTCGGGCGTGGAAGAGTATCCCAATCGAGGCAAACGTCGCTTTCCGCCCAAAAAACAGGCCCCACGTCGTGGTGGCTGGAAACCGCCGGTTAAGAAGCTGGTCGGGCGGCAAGAGCAGGGCTGGGATCAGGTCGCGGCCTGGTATGATCAACTCGTCGGCAAGAATGGCTCGGACTACCATCAGCACGTCGTGCTCCCCGCCGCGATGGACCTGCTTGCTCCGCTGAAGGGGAAGAAGGTTCTCGATTTGTGCTGCGGTCAGGGGGTGCTGTTTCCGCTGCTCCTTGAGTCGGGCGCGGTGCAGGTCAGCGGCGTCGATGCGAGTCCGCAATTGATTGAGTTGGCGCGCTCGCGCTTCGGCGATGATAAGCGGGTTCAGACGGAAGTTGCCGATGCCTGTGCCAATGGGAAATGGGCTGATGGGTCGTTTGATACGGTTGCATCCCTGATGGCGGTTCACGATGTCCCCGACCTCCCGGCGATGTGCCGGAATGCGGCGGCGGCTTTGAAGGAGGGGGGGGAGTTCGTAGCGATTTTCATGCATCCGTGTTTCCGGATTCCACGGCAGACGCACTGGGGCTGGGACGAGGGACGCAAGCTACAATACCGCCGGGTCGATCGCTACGGTGTGGACCTCGAAATCCCGATCGTCACCCACCCGGGCCAAGGTGGCGGGGAAACCACCAGTTTTTACCACCGTCCGCTGGCAGAGGTGATGAATGCCATCGGTGGAGCAGGCCTCGCCGTGACACGCTGTGAGGAACTCGTCAGCCATCGCCGATCGCAGGCCGGTGGCTCGCGGAGTAAGGGCGAGCATCGGGCGGCGCGGGAGTTTCCGATGTTCCTGGCACTCAAGGCGGTGAAGTTGGCGGCTGGGAGGTGAAAGGCAGGATTGAGAACCACGAAAAACGCGAAATTTTTGACGCGAATCCAGAGGCTTTCCTTGTCTTCTTTTCTTGCTGTAAAAAATCTCCTCTGCCTTGCAGGTTTCGCGTCGTTTTGCGCGATTTCGTTGTTTCAAAAATAGGCGATCAAAGCCTTCGAGATTTCCCTGGGTTGAAGCTCCCCGTTTTTGCCCTTTCCCCACTGGGAGTGAGGGTCTAGCTTCGCGCCGAAATGAGCGGCTGCCACGGACCAAAAATGAAGATGGATCCTTCCCTTCATCAGGAAAAGAAACCCTCTTGGATCAAGGTCCGCCTACCGAATGACCCAGTTTTCTGGTCGACCAAGTCGCTGATCACCGACCTCAAGCTCGTCACCGTCTGCGAGGAAGCCCAGTGCCCGAATCGATGGGAGTGCTGGGGCCAGGGCACTGCGACCTTCATGATCGCGGGCGAAAAGTGCACCCGCGCTTGTGGATTCTGCGCCGTGAAGACGGCCAAGCCCGATGCCCTCGAAGACGACGAACCTTTCCGCGTGGCCGAGGCGACCCGTCGCATGAAGCTCAGGCACGTGGTCATCACGGCGGTGGCTCGGGATGACCTGCGCGACGGTGGTGCGGAGCACTTCCAGAAGACGATCGAAGCGGTTCGGGCGATGAATCCCGGCATCGTCATTGAGGTGCTGGTGCCCGATTTCAACGACCGCGACTGGGCGCTCCAAATGGTCATGGATGCCCGCCCGCACATCTTCAATCACAACCTCGAGACCGTCGAACGTCTCACTCCTTTGGTGCGCTCGCGTGCCCAGTACAAGCGCAGCCTTGCCGTCCTAAAAAAAGCAAAGGCGATGGTGCAGGGGAAAGTGGCGACCAAGAGCGGCGTGATGCTCGGCCTTGGAGAAAAGCACGACGAAGTGCTCAGGGCGATGGACGACTTGTTGGAGCACGATGTCACCGTGCTGACGATGGGCCAGTATCTGCGCCCGACACCGCGGCACTTGCCAGTGGTCGACTACCTCCACCCGGAGCAATTTGCCGAACTGAAGCAGATCGCCTTGGACAAGGGCTTCAGGCACGTCGCGAGTGGACCGCTTGTTCGAAGCTCCTACCACGCCGCCGACTTCCGTCCGGAACTCGATATTCTTGACGACATCGACAAGGCAACGCCCGTTGCCGGCATGGACCTTCAGCCCGAAGATCTCCCGATCCCGGCGGCGACGAAGGACATCGTGCGGGCTTCGGTGAGTTGACGGAATTCGAAGGCCGATTCGACAGTGTGGCAGCGCTTTCGGCAGATCGCCTTGCCCTCCTTCTCCTGCTCCTCTTATTTGGCACCGGCGCAGGCAGGGGAGGTCTCTTGGACACTGTTTTGTCCCTCTTTTGCTCATCAGGCAGTCGCGTTGGCCTCCCGGAAAGGCAGGGAACCTTCGTCATCTTTTCTTTTTCAAGAGACAAGGTTGCAGGGTCGGCGGTTTTACGGGAGAACACGCCAGCCGAATGACCGAACTTTTGATCGATCCCGCACGAAGGAGCGGATGCCAAGAAATGGAAAAGCTCGAGGAAGTGCTGGAAAGCGCGGCTCTCAGGCAACGTTCACCGATTGATGACCTGCTCGATTCAGGCGTGGTCGATGAGGAGCCCTACATGAGGGAGCTGGCCTCGGAGCTCGGATTGGACTGGGTGGACTCGATTCCGGTCCCCGAGGCACCGCTGCCACTCCGCGAGGCCTGTGGTCCCCGGATTGCGCTGAGGCACCGGCTGCTGCCGATCGAAATTCTGGGCGATGAGGAGAATCCGCGGCTTCGCTTGGCAACTTTCGACCCCTTTAATCTGATCGCGCGGCAGGCCGTCGCTCAGGAGATCGAAATGCCGGTCGAGTGGTGCATGGCATCCCGCCGCCGCATCCATGAGGCTCTTCGTCGCCTTTACGGGGTGGGTGCCGATACGTTCGAGCAGATTCTCGAAGGTCGTGAAATGGACTTTTCCAACATCGAGTCCACCGATGAGGCGAACGTCATCGATGCGGATGACGATGAGGAGGCCAGCGTGGTCAAGTTTGTGAACCAGATCATCCGGGAGTCGCTCGATCAGAAGGCGACGGATATCCATGTGGAGCCGCTTTCCGACAACCTGCGGATTCGCTACCGGATCGATGGTCAACTCGTGGAAGTCACGGTGCCGGAGAATATCAAGGCGCTTCAAAGCTCGGTGATCGCCCGTTTGAAGATCATGTCGCGGCTCGACATCGCCGAGCGGCGGCTGCCTCAGGACGGCCGTATCAACCTTCAGTTTGAAGGCCAGACGATCGACGTGCGTGTCGCGACGGTGCCGACGGTGGAAGGGGAGAGCGTTTCACTGCGTCTCCTCAACCAGCAGAAGTTCAACGTCGACAAGCTCGGGATGGAGGATTTCGTCCGCGACAAAATCCGCAGCCTGCTGCACTTGCCGAACGGCATCATTTTGATCACCGGCCCGACGGGTTCCGGTAAGTCGACCAGCCTTTATTCCTTCCTCAGTGAAATCAACCGTCCAGACCAGCGGATCGTGACGATTGAGGACCCGGTGGAAAACAAGTTGCCGGGTGTGATGCAGATTGCGGTGAAGTCGGACATCGGTCTGACTTTCGCGACCGGTCTGCGCTCGATTCTGCGTGCCGACCCGAACATCGTGATGATCGGGGAAATTCGAGACCTTGAGACGGCGGAAATCGCGATCCGCGCCTCGCTCACGGGGCACTTGGTGTTTTCGACGCTTCACACCAACGACGCCCTTGGCGGGATCAGCCGTTTGGTCGATATGGGTGTTGAGCCCTTCCTTGTATCGGCGGCGGTGCGTGCCTTCCTCGGTCAGCGCTTGGTCCGCCGCCTCTGTGACAATTGCAAGACACCACGTGAAGTTAGCGATGAGGATCGTCGGGATCTTTTAATTCCGATGAATCTGGAAGGTCAGGCTTACCATGCAAACGGCTGCGATCGTTGCCGAAATACCGGTTTCTCCGGACGACTTGCGATTTATGAAGTCGTGGTGATTGGTAATCAAATGCAGGAGCTGATTGCGCATGGTGCCAATGCGAAGGAGATCCGCGCTCGTGCCGTGCAGGATGGTTTCGTGCCGATGCGGGGCTATGGCTGGTATAAAGTGATGCAGGGGTTGACGACCATCGAGGAAGTGATCTCGGTGACTGCGACCGATGCGGGAGGTGCCTGATTCTAAATTGACTTAAGACCATGCCGGTTTTCGCATACAAAGCTTTGAGTTCCACGGGAGCCGTTCAATCAGGTCAGATTGACGCCGGGGATCGTGGTGAGGCGCTGCGCCTTCTCGATCGTCGTGGTTTGCAACCTGTTAGCCTGAAGCAGGCGACCGGGGTTGTTTCTACGAAGCGGGAAAAGACAGACGGGAAGCCTTCCGCGAAGGCGGGGTTCAGAGCTCAGGAAAAGCCGATCACGAAGTCCAAGGAGGAGGTTTCCGAGGGGGGGCAATTGAAGTTGAAGCGTGCCGAAGTCGTTCTCTTTACGGAGGAACTTGCCGACATGTTAGGTGCCGGGCTTCAGTTGGAGCCCGCGCTCAAAGCGATGGAGGGGCGGCAGGAACTTGGCTCGCTCAAGGACGTCGCCCACGGCATCCGCAGCCACGTTCGCGATGGCATGAACTTCTCGGTGGCTCTGCGAAAGATCAGTCCGAGTTTTGGTCCGCTGTATTGCTCGCTGGCGGCGGCGGGTGAGGCATCGGGCGCGCTCGATACGATTCTCAAGCGCCAGGCGCACTATCTCAACACCCTTTCTGAACTTCAGGCGCGTCTGATCCTCGCGATGATCTATCCGGCTTTCCTCGTCTTTGCCGGACTTGGGGTGTCGGTCGTGTTTGTCACGATCCTGATTCCTCAGCTCACGCAGTTGATTGAATCCGCACCCGGCGGGAAGCTGCCGGGGCCGATCCAGTTGCTGGTGACGGTGAGTGATCACCTCGGCGCTTACTGGTATGTTTATGTCATTCTTCTGATTGCCGGAGGTTTGTTCTTCAAGGCATGGAAGGACAATGACGCGAACCGCCCAACATGGGATCGCGTCAAGTTGCAGATTCCTTTGGCGGGTCCGGTCATCTCGAGCCGGTTCTATGTCCAGTTTCTGGAAACGATGGCCAACCTCGTTGGAAACGGCCTGACCTTGCTCCGGGCGCTGGAGCTCTCCCGCGATGCGACACAGAATCTTTCGCTGCGGTCCTCACTGAATGAAGTGATTGATCAAGTCGGGGACGGTCGTGCTTTGTCCAAAGCCATGGTGCGAACGGGTCATTTCCCGGCACTGCTGATCGATATGGTTTCGGTCGGCGAGCAGACGGGCAAGATCGACCTTTCGCTGCGTCGCGCCGCTGAGCGTTACGACAAGGAACTCAACAAGGATTTGAATCGGATCATGGCACTCATCATGCCGACGATCTTGATCGTCATGGCTCTACTGATCGGCACGATGGCCTACCTGATGATCAACGCAATCTTCCAGACCATCTCGAACTTGAACGGGCGTTAGAATCCACAGCGGTTCCTTCGATTGTCTAGGGTGACCCGATTCGAAAAGCCGTTCAGGCAGGGAGCTTTTCGAATTTTGAGTTGAAGCGGGCGGTCGGCAGAGGCTGCCGAGGACTTGCTGACCGTGCCTAGCCCGGAAATCTCACCCAATCTCGGTCTGCGGCTTGCCCTCCTTGATTCTCCCGGCGTTCTCCTTGGGAACGCGGTTCGACAGAGTGTCGAACTCAGTCCATCCGCGTTTCCGGCGTCGGACTTGGGAACATCAAGGATTGCCGCGCCTCGCCCACGAGCATGGTGAGATTTTCGGGCTAGCGACTTTTCACAAGGTTTCAGCGCGAAGGCGGATTGGGGATCAGCGCGAATTCGAACAGAACCGATTTCACCACGATCGCCCTGGCGAGATCAAGTTCCCTCGCCCGAACAAAGGCATCGTGGGGGAGGGAGGTGACGCTTTTCGGCGCCGCAATTTTCTATTTCGCCGATAGCCACTCCAGCACGCGGCCGGCGGCGATGAGGCCGAAGGTCGCGGTGACGTGGGTGGCGGAGCCGTAGCCGGCGTCGCAGCGGAGTCCGGCGACTTGCTCCTCGGGGCGCTCGTGGGTGATGCGGCCGTCGCAGGTGGGATAGACGGCCATTTCATTGCTGAAGATGGCCTCGATGCCGAAGGGCGGAGGGTCGGCTAATTTGGTGCCCTTGGGAAAGCCGTGTTCGTCGCGGAGTTTACGGCGGACGGAGGCAAGCAGGGTGTCGCGACCGGAGTAAGCGAGGTCGAGGACGCGGATCTGGGTGGGATCGCGGCGGCCACCGGCGGCACCGGAAGCGATGACGGGAATGTGGCGCTGGTGACAGGCGGCGAGCAGGTGGCACTTGGCGCGGACGGAGTCGATCGCGTCGACGACGGCGTCGGGCGTGGTGCCGAGGATTTCGGCGACGTTTTTTTCCGAAAGGAAGGCCTGATATTCGGTGATGCGGATCTCGGGGTTGATGGCGCGAAGCCGCTCGGTCATGGCGCTGGTTTTCGGCCGTCCGTAGGTGCCGTCCTGGGCGTGGATCTGGCGGTTGGTGTTGGTGATGCAGAGGTCATCGGGATCGACGAGGATCAGATGCCCGATGCCCGAGCGGGCGAGGCTTTCCGCAGCCCATGAGCCGACACCACCGATGCCGACGATGAGCACGGTGGATTTCTGGAAACACTCGAAGGCAGCGTTTCCATAGAGTCGGGCGATGCCGGAGAGGCGTTCGGTGGCGGACACGCGCGGAGCTTGGCGCGATGGTTTACGGACGGGAATCCGAAAATCGTGCGGTGCTTCAGTGCGAGTAGCTGCCGAGAACCTTCAGGTAGTTGGCGCGTTCGTAAACGGATGGGTCGCCGACGTGATCGCTGCGCATCGCGCCACGGAGTTGGTCGATGGATTGGTAATCGTTGTCGGCCATCCAGTTTCGGAGCTCCTCGAGGATCTCGCCTGCGCGTCCGAAGCCGTGCATGAGGATTTCGCTGGTCATCATGCCGACACTTGCGCCGCAGAGCATGCTCTTGATGAAGTCGTTGCCATTGTGGATGCCGCCGGTGACGGCGATGTCGGCAGGAATGCGGCCGGAAAGGAGTGCGGTCCAGCGGAGGGGAAGGCGTAGTTCTTCGCTGTGGCTGAATTTTAGATTGGGGACGACTTCGAGGGTTTCGAGGTCGATGTCCGGCTGATAGAAGCGGTTGAAAAGTACGACGCCCTTGGCTCCTGCGGCGGAGAGTTCGCGGCAGAAGTGGGCGGGGGCGGATAGGAATGGGGAGATCTTGACTGCGACCGGGAGCTTGGTGCTTTTACAGACCGCGCGAACGAGATTGATGTAGTTCTTTTCAATCGTGGCACCATCGATGTCGGGATCGGCAGGGACACTGTAGAGATTGAGCTCCAGGCCTTTGGCTCCGGTTTGTTCGATCTTTTCGGCGTATTCGATCCAGCCGCCCTGCGTGCTTCCGTTGAGCGAGGCAATGATTGGGATATCGACGGCGGCAACGGCGGCTGTTAGGTGATCGAGGTAGTGATCGACGCCGACGGGTGCGACCATGTATTCGGGGATATATGAGGAGGCTTCGCCGAAGGAATCGGAGCCTTCAGATAGGACGGCATCGAGCATGCGGCTTTCCTCGCTGATCTCTTCTTCGAAAAGCGAGTGCATGACGATGGCGCCGAAGCCGGCTTCTTGGAGCCGACTGAGATTCGCGATGTTTCGCGTGACGGGCGAGGCCGAGAGGACCAGTGGGCAATGGAGATTAAGGCCGAGGTATTTGGTGGCGAGATTCATGATCGGAATGGGTTGGAGCTCTCAGGATTCGGCGAGTTGTTTGAAGTGATCGTATCTGCGATTGACGACTTCCTGTGCCTCCTTGAGGTAGAGTTGGGCTTGGTCGGGCGAGCTCTTCATGAGCATGCGGTAGCGGTTTTCCTTTTCGTGGTATTCCTTGAGCGGGATCTTCGGAGCTTTCGAATCGAGCTGCATGGGGTTGAGTCCTTCGGCGGCGCGGCGTGGATCGAAGCGATAGAGCAGCCAGTGGCCGGATTCGACCGCGAGGCTCTGCTGGACGAGGCCTTTGGTGATGTCGATGCCGTGGGCGATGCAGTGGCTGTAGGCGAGGATCAGCGAGGGGCCATCATAGGATTCGGCCTCTTGGAATGCCTTCACCGTTTGCATGTCACTGGAGCCCACTGCGACTTGGGCGACGTAAACGTGGCCGTAGTCCATGGCGAGCAGGCCCATGTTCTTTTTCACCGTGGGCTTGCCGCCTGCTGCGAACTTCGCGACGGCACCCAGCGGTGTGGCTTTCGAGCTTTGTCCACCGGTGTTGGAATAGACTTCGGTGTCCATCACGAGGATGTTGACGTTGGCACCGGTGGCCATGACGTGATCGAGGCCGCCGTATCCGATGTCGTAGGCCCAGCCGTCGCCGCCGCAGATCCAGACGGATTTCTTGGTGAGGAAGCTGATGACCGAGAGCAGTTCTTTGGCGCGTGGGTGATGGGAGTTGTTCAGCTTTTCGTTGAGTGCGCTAACGCGCTCACGTTGCTGTTCGATTCCCGTCGCGGTGCTCTGGTCGGCGTCGAGCAGGGCGGTGGCAAGTTCGTCGCCGATTTCCGGAGCGAGTTCTTTGACGAGGTTGCGAGCGTATTTCGAGTTTTGATCGACGGTGAGGCGCATCCCGAGACCGAACTCGGCGTTGTCCTCGAAGAGCGAGTTTGACCAGGCGGGGCCGCGGCCATGCTTATCCTTGCACCATGGGGTGGTGGGGAGGTTGCCGCCATAGATGGAGGAGCAACCGGTGGCGTTGGCGATGAAAGTGTGGTCGCCTGTTAGTTGTGACATCAACTTGAGGTAAGGCGTTTCACCGCAGCCGGTGCAGGCACCGGAGAACTCGATGTAGGGCGTGAGAAGTTGGATGTCCTTGGGTGCTTTGAGTTTTAGTTCCGCGCCTTCGGCATCGGCCGGTGAGAAGTCGGGGAGTTTGGTGAAGAAGTCCCAGTTTTCTCTTTCCTGCTCGCGGATCGGAAGTTGGTCGGCCATGTTGATGGCCTTGCGTCCGACGTTGCTGCGGTCCTTGGCGGGGCAGGCATCGACGCAGAGCGTGCAGCCGGTGCAGTCTTCGACGGCGACTTGAAGCGAGAAGCGCTTGCCCGGCATTTCGCGCCATTTGGCATCGCTGCTTTTGAAGCTCGCTGGGGCATGCTCGAGTTCGCTGGGCTCGTAGACTTTTCCTCGGATCACGCTGTGGGGACAGACGATCACGCACTTGCCGCACTGGATGCAGAGGTCCTCTTCCCAGACGGGCACCTGCAGGGCGATGTTGCGCTTTTCGTAGTGGGTGGTGCCGGATGGGAAGGTCCCATCGGGTGGGAAGGAGGAGACCGGGAGCAGGTCGCCTTGATTGGCGAGCAGGCGGGCGGTGACGTCGCGGATGAATGCTGGGGCGTCTTCCGGGATGAGCGACAAGGGCACGTCCGTCGCCGTGACGACGTCCGGGAAGTGAACTTCGTGGAGGTTTGCCAGCGAGGCATCGACGGCGTCGTAGTTCATCTTGACGATGGAGTCACCGCGTTTGCCGTAGGTCTTGTGAATGGCTTGCTTGATCATGCGGATGGCCTCTTCCGGTGGTAGGACACCGGCGAGTTGGAAGAAGCAGGTCTGCATGATCGTGTTGATGCGTGCCCCCATGTGGGTTTCGAGGGCGATCTTGTAGGCATCGATGACGAAGAGGCGGAGTCCTTTAGTGACGAACTGCTTCTGCACGCGGGCGGGCAGGTTTTCCCAAGTACGGTCTGCGCCGTAGTTGCTGTTGATGAGCACGGTGGCCCCATCGGCGGCCATGCCGATGCAGTCGTATTTTTCGAGGAAACTGAACTGGTGGACGGCGACGAAGTTGGCCTGGCGGATGAGGTATGGGGCGCGGATCGGGGTCTTTCCGAAGCGCAGGTGCGAGACGGTTTGCGAACCGGATTTTCGTGAGTCGTAAACAAAGTATCCTTGGGCGTTCAGGTCGGTGCCGGTGGCGATAATCTTGATGCTGTTTTTGTTCGCGCCCACGGTGCCGTCGGCTCCGAGTCCCCAGAAAACGGCGGTGGTGGTGTCCGGGTTTGCGTCTTGGTAGTGCGGATCGTATTTCAGGCTGGTATGGGTGACGTCATCGATGATGCCGATGGTGAAGTGGTTCTTCGGTTGATCAGCAGTGAGCTCGTCGAAGATCGCTTTGACCATGGCGGGCGTGAACTCTTTTGAGGAAAGACCGTAGCGACCGCCGATGATGTGAGGGGCTGGCTCGTCGCGTTCGCAGAAGGCGGTGACGACATCCTGATAAAGAGGTTCTCCGACGGAACCCGGCTCTTTCGTGCGGTCGAGCACGGCGATCGATTTGACCGTGGAGGGTAGGGCATCGAGGAAATGGCCGACGGAGAAGGGGCGGAAAAGGCGGACGACGAGGACGCCGACTTTTTCGCCGCTTGCATGGAGTGATGCGGCGGTTTCGCAGGCGGTTTCGGCACCGGAGCCCATGACAATGATGACGCGTTCCGCATCTTCGGCTCCGAAATAGTCGAAGAGGCGATAGCTGCGTCCGGTGAGTTTGGCGAAGCGATCCATTTCCGCCTGAACGATGTCAGGAGCGGCGTCGTAGTAGCGGTTGCAGGCCTCGCGGGCTTGGAAAAAGGTGTCGGGGTTTTGGGCGGTGCCGCGGATGTTGGGGGCATCGGGATTCATTGCCCGGGCGCGGTGTTCGCGGACGGCGGTTTCATCGATCATCGAGGCAATGTCGTCATCGCTGAGTTGCTCGATTTTCTGAATTTCGTGAGAGGTGCGGAAGCCATCGAAGGTGTGAAGGAAGGGGATTCGTGCTTTCAGTGTGGAGGCGTGGGCGACGAGGGCGAGATCCATGCATTCCTGGACGCTGGAAGAGAAAAGCTGGGCCCAGCCGGTTTGGCGGACGGCCATGACGTCGCTATGATCCCCAAAGATCGAAAGCGCGTGGGTGGCCACGGTGCGGGCGGCGATGTGCCAGACGCAGGGAGTGAGCTCACCGGCGATCTTATACATATTGGGGATCATCAGGAGGAGTCCCTGGCTGGCGGTGAAAGTGGTTGAGAGCGCGCCGGTCTGAAGGGCTCCATGAATGGCACCCGCCACGCCGCCTTCGCTTTGCATCTGCATGACGCGAGGCACCTGCCCCCAGATGTTCTTAATGCCGTAAGCGGAATATTCGTCGCAGCTCTCCGCCATCGGGGTGGACGGAGTGATTGGATAGATGGCAATGACTTCAGAAACTCGGTAGGCGACGTGGGCGGCAGCTTCGTTTCCGTCTGCGGCGACTAATTGGCGGCTCATGGTAGTTGGGATTTATGGACTTGGGATCGGCGTCGGATTCGCCGGTTAGTGTCGGCAATCTAGGCCATGACCGGTGGCCATGGCTCCGCACATACAGGGGAAGCCTCCGCGAAAAATGGGCTCGCCCGGTCGCTTGCCGGTCAGACGGCGGGTGCACGCTTGCGTGTTGATGAGAAGCCATTTTCATCTGCTCTTGGAGACGCTGCCGCCGAACTTGGTGGCACGGATGATGGAGTTGATGGGGGGTATTCGCAGGACTGAAATCGGAAGTGCAAACGGTGGGGGCAGGTGTATCAGGGATGCTGCTCCAATGGCACCGAGCGCAGCGCCATGGCAGGTCTTGGTCGTGGCGATTGCGCTGCTGCTGGCGGCGTTCTGGCTTGGTTTTAGAAAAGGGTCCTCCTCAAGCTCGGAAAAGCGATGAAAACATCAGAGAAGGGGTCACCACAAGAATGGCGCGGTTTTATGCGGTAGCTCGGGGTTTTCCTCGATCGGGCGTTCCTTTGGATTCGGCCCTCGGTTTGGTCAGGTAACTGAAGAGTTTTGGTCTCTTCGGTGCCATTGGCTCGAAAGCGGGCAAGAGATCAAATTCTGGCGGAGGGTGTGTTTGAAGCCGGGAAAGCTTGCGGTTTGGGGGCGGACATTTCCATGCTGTGGGCATGAAGCCACGCCGTCAGGGTCGCGAAGCCCGCGAGAACCGTCATGTCAAACCTGCGACCGAGATTGCGGTGCGCGCGCGGGATGAGGAAGAGTTGATGCAGATCGTGGCGGCGCAGGCGGTGCCGTTCATTCTGGTGCTGGATTGCATTCAGGACCCGCACAACCTCGGGGCGATTCTGAGGACGGCGGATGGTGCGGGGGTGCACGCGGTGGTGGCACCGAAGGATAAGGCGGTTGGGATCACCGAGACGGTGCGGCGGATTTCTGTGGGGGCGGCGGACAATGTGCCTTTCGTGCAGGTGACGAATCTGGCGCGGACGATGGGGCGGCTTCAGGAAAAGGGGCTGTGGTTTGTCGGTACTTCGGACCGAGCGGAGAAGTCGATCTATGAATTGGATTTGAAGGGGCCGCTGGCGATTGTGCTGGGGGCTGAGGAAAAGGGGATGCGCCGCCTAACAGAAGAGAACTGCGATTTCCTTGCGAGCATCCCGATGGCGGGAAAAATTGAGTGTCTCAATGTTTCGGTGTCGGCCGGGGTTTGTTTGTTTGAAGCCGTGCGTCAGCGGAGTGCGCGATGAGGGAGCCAGTGCTCATTCTGTCCGACTTGCATCTCGGACATGCGGCTTCGCGGATCAACTCTGCGGAGCAACTTCGGCCACTGTTAGAGGGTGCGGCTACGGTGGTTTTCAATGGCGATACCTTTCAGGAACTTGCGAGCGACTTCCGCCCAAGATCCGAGGCTCTCATGGCGGAGCTACGTGGCCTATGCGATGAACTCGGTGTGGAGCCCGTGTTTCTCCCGGGGAATCACGATCCCGGATGGGAAGGCAAAGGCTGGGCGGAGCTGGCTGGAGGGAAGATCATCGCGACCCATGGCGACTCGGTGATGCGAGGAGGTTCGCCTTGGAGTCGGGAGTCGATTGCGCGGAGCGAAGGCGTTTGCGAGCTTTGGTCTGAGAATCCGCGGGCGGAATACGATCCGGGTGAACGGCTGAAGATGGCCAAGAAGATGGCGATGTTGCTTCGTCCGCCGAAGATGCCCAAGGGCAGGACGATTTTCCGCCGGGCGATGGATGCGATCAATCCGCCGCGCCGTGCTTTTGAAATTCTGCGTGTCTGGTGGCAGCAACCGGAAGCTGTCGCGGACTTTGCGCGACACTATTTTCCGAAGGCCGAAGTGATGGTGGTCGGCCACTTTCACAGCCGGGGCGTCTGGTGCAGATCAGGCCGCCTGGTGGTGAACACCGGGGCTTTCGTTTATCCGCATCACTCGCTGTGGGTGAGCTACGAGGATGGCTTGCTCAAGGTCGGCAAGGCTACGGAGAAAGAGGGCTCGTTTGTTAGATTAGATCCTCTTGGGGTATGGCGGTTCGATTGAACGCCAAACTTCACTGCGCCAGCAACCAAGAGATGTGGGGCGTGTAGAGGTCGGGCTCAAGGAGGAACGAGTCGTGCCCCTTGTCCGAGTGGACGGTGATGTGCATCGGCTCGACCTGCGCTTCAGAAAGGTGGGCGACGAGTTCGGCCTGCTCTTCGGGGAAAAAGCAAAAGTCGGAGTCGATCGAAAACACGAGCCACTTCTGGCCGGCGTTTCGGCAGCGTTCGAAGAGTTCTTGGGGAGACTCGGCTCCGCCTTCTTGGGCACCGTTGAAGCGCGACCAGAGATCGATGATCCGCAGGTAGGTGTTGGCGTCGAAGCGTTTGGTGAATTTCTTTCCCTGATAGAGCATGTAGCTCTGGAACTGGTCGCGGACGCGATACCACGCGAGGCTGTCGGTCGACTGCTTGACCTCCGTTCTGGCGCGTTGTTCGAAGGCATCCAAGTGGACGAAGGTCTTGTGGGAAATCATCCGCGCGAGTGCCAGTCCATAGGCCGGGCTAGCATTTCCATAGTAGTCGCCGCCGTTAAAATAAGGGTCATTCTCGATCGCGAGGATTTGTTCGAAAAGGATCAGGCGATTGAGGACGGTGGTCTTGTAGCCGGCGGCGATGGAGATGACGTTGCGAACGCGTTCGGGGAAACGGGTGGCGAAGGTCAGGGCGAGCAGGCCGCCAACGGATGGGCCGATGACGGCTTGAAGTTTTTCGATACCGAGGCGGTCGAGAAGTTTCGACTGTGCCTTGACTTGGTCGGCGGCGGTGACGCGGGGGAAGGCGGAGCCATAGGGTTTTCCAGATGCCGGGTTGATTGACGCCGGGCCGGTGGAGCCGTAGCAACCACCGAGGAAATTCGCGCAGACGATGAAGTATTTTTCGGTATCGAGCGCCTTGCCGGGGCCGATGATGTCGTTCCACCAGCCGCGGTGCATTTCCGGCTGCCAGAGATCTCCAATGGCGGGGATGCTGGGATTTTCGCCGCAGGCGTGGTGGCTACCGGAAAGGGCGTGAAAAAGCAGGACCGCGTTGCTTCGATCGGCATTCAGCGTGCCCCAGGATTCGTAGGCAAGGGTGAATTCCGGCAGTTCCTCGCCGTCAAGGAGACGGAAGGGGGTTGCATCGCGAAAGGTTGCGAATTGGGTCTCGACGGGTGGCACAGGCGTTCGTCCTAAGCGGTGAAAGGGGAAATGACGAGGGTTTTTAGGGGGCTTAGGAGTGAGAATGCTCTGGGGATGCGGTTCTCGCCGCGCTTCAGGCTAGACCCTATTCGAAAAGCCGCTGACCGACCGAAAACACGTCGCAGCCTGCGTATGAATCATTCATTGAAAATAAAATAAATACCTTGAAAAGGTGTGACGCAACATGTTGTAATTCAAT
>Ga0100401_1000235_pt1 | contig 45536 bp, 41 predicted proteins | sample CryGeymeta201525_FD_80421 | JGI IMG/M metagenome (GOLD analysis project Ga0100401, IMG submission 80421) | Groundwater microbial communities from Crystal Geyser aquifers in Utah, USA - Crystal Geyser metaG 2015-25 | ecosystem: Environmental > Aquatic > Deep subsurface > Groundwater | place: USA... | reverse complement strand
TGCCTTGACTGCCTCCGGCCTCCACTCAGCTGTTAGGGATTCAGATCTTTGGATGTCTGATTTCAAGAATAATTGTTTGACTCCTTTTTTGCAGATCATCACTGGTTGACCGAGGCCGGCAGTTCGCGTGACAGCACGCCGGCAGCGGCTTTTGCAGCGGTGCGGAGCCTGACCTCCATCTACTAGAGACGCCGTAAAAACCACACCGATTGCAAGGTTTATCAACTGACACCTTTTCGATTCAATTCGACAAATACCCAGCACCAGCGACCGGCACTACTCCACCGCCCGCACCTTCAATGCTCGAAGCGAAAATAGTGCAGCGCTCGTTTCTCTGATTTCCCGCGCCCCGTCCTTCCGTTTCGCCCCGAAATGCTCCCGCCGCTCGGCAAACACGCCTTCTACAAAAATCCGGCTGCCAATCGCCACCCCATCGCTGAAATATCGCACCCGGCACCTCAGCAGTTCCGACAGACTCAGCTGACCTCCTTTCTCCAAAACCTTCTTCGCCTCGTCCTTCGATATCCCGTTCCGCCCCGAGGAAACCGCCGACTTCTCCACCTCCACGCCTTCTCCAAACAGCCAGCAGCGATACCAGCCAGCAGCTGTTAGTCCTGACTTCACCACCTTTTCACCCCACAAGTCAATCGGACGATCCATCACCCGACATAGCCCACGCCGTGCCCGCTTCGAGCCCGCCACTGCCTCCGCATAACCGCACCAACGGTAGTCCTTCGGATCCTTCGCCAAGCCCGCCCTAACAGGATTGAGGTCAATATAGGCCGCCATCGTCCGCAGCGCATCGCCATCCTGCACCAGCACGCTTTTGTAGCGATCCATCCACAGTGTCCCACGCCGTCCGTGGTATTTGTTGAACCAGCGTGAAAAGCGCTCCTTCAGCTCCTTCACGAACAGCGACAGGTCACAGAAGCGACTCCGATAACGCTCCAGCAACTCCTCCGCAGGCCCATTCATGCCCTTGGCCCGAAAATCAGAAAGCTCGCGTCTCAGCGCCGTCACATAAGCCTTCGAGTAAAGCAGTGTCAGATGCTCCAGCAGCTTCTCCTCGCCCTCCGGCCCCTCAAACCGACGTAGGAACTTCACCCGATCCGGTACGCGGGCGAGCAGGTGGAAATGGTTGCTCATTACCGCAAAAGTCAGAATTTCCACACCCGCGAACCGCTCCAATCGACGCATCACCCGCACGAATGCCTCCTTCTCCAGATCACCGAAGAGCATCTCCCCACCCGTCGTGCGGCTCATCACGTGGTAGCAATTCGACTGCCCCTCCATCCCCAGGATCCTCCTCCGTCCCAGCCCCTTCCCCCGCCGAAATCCGCCCGGCACCGGAGCCGTCGGCAGCCCCGCCTTTTCCACCGGATCGATCACCTTTTCTTCGTTGGTCTTCATTATGTTACGCGCCTCATATCAAAAAAGGTTCTGGCCGTCAATCTACTGTTTGCCTGGCACATTCTTTTGGCACATTCTTTGTGTAGAACTTTCTTTTTGGGAGTCGGGCAGAAGCGGTTGCCAGAAGGCGTCGAGATCGAGGCGATTCCAGAGTTCAAGGGCAAGCCAGCAGCCGCCCCACTGGCGGGGACGGGCCAGTTCGATTTGATCGAGGCGGAGCTTGAGCGTTGGATGTTTGAGTGAGGGGTCGGGAGTGCGGTCCTCTGGGAACAGATGCATCTGGCGAGTTTCGTCGCGTTCATCGACGGCTTCGATGGCGCGAGTCCAGGAGGCGCGATGGCTGTCGTTGATCTCGCGGAGATAGAGCAGGGTTTTCTGAACCGTTCGGCCGCCGGCGACACGGCGGTTTTCCACCACACTCCAGTAGCGGTGGGTCTTGCCGTCTTTGAATCGTTTGTTGCCACGCAGGAACATCGACTGGCATGGAGAATATCCCGATCAGGTCGGGCGTGTTTATGGGGAGGGTCTCCACCGCAGCCGTTTCCCGAGGCCCGATGTTGTAAAATTAAGGGTTCCAGCGCCTCAGATGGTCGAAATTTGGCAATTTTTGAATCTAACAGCGAAAGTCGGATTAATAACTTCCATTTGCTCCGGCGGCAGGATTCGAACCTACGTTCTACTCGCCATCAAGCTTTACCCGCCCACTTACTAATCGCTGCTACCAAGCCAGGAATATCGTGCTTTTTGGCCTCAAATGCTGGCTCCACGCCATGCTTTCGCAGCGCTTCGCTGGTCACGGGGCCAATGCTTCCAGCCACACAGCCCTGCGGCCACGGCAAGCCGAGCTTGAAGAAATTCTCAGCAGTCGAGGCCGAAGTGAAGGTGATCAGCTCAGCCCCCTCATCCTTGATCCGCGCCACTGCACCTGTCGGGTCTTCGGTTTCTGCCACAGTCTTGTAGGCGATGCACTCGTCGACAATCGCACCTTGGGCAAGCAAGCCATCATAGATGACATCCCGAGCTTCTTCCGCCCGAATCCAGAGAACTGTTAGATTCTCGATCGACTCCTTTTCGAAAGCCTTTACCAGACCCTCCGCCACAAACTCATCGGGGAGAAGATCCACCGCAAAGCGATACTCCTTTAACTTCTTAGCCGTCCCCTGCCCGATCACCGCGATGCGCGGATTTCCCAAACTACGAGCATCCTCGTAGATCGAAAAGAAGCCATCAAAGAAGCGCTCGACGCCGTTTGGACTCGAGAAGACCAGCCAATCGTATTCATGGGCATGCGCCACCCCTTCGGCAAAAGCCTCACGGTCGGTGGGCCCTTCGACACGGATGGTTGGCAACTCCACCACATCGGCACCAAGTCCTGAGAGTTCACGACTCAAAGCCCCCGCCTGGTCACGCGTTCGAGTGACGACGATGCGTTTCCCGAAAAGCGGACGCTTCTCAAACCAGTTGATCTTCTTGCGCTCCTTCACCACGTCGCCAATAACCGCCACTGCCGGACTCTTGAAATCCGTCCGCTCGGCAATCTCAGCAATGTCCGACAAGGTGCCTTCGATCGTCTTTTGCGACCCGGTCGTCGCCCAGCGCACCAGTGCGATGGGCGTTTTAGGATCAGCTCCACCCTTGACCAGGGACGAGGCAATTTCGCGCAGACGCGCCACGCCCATCAGAAAAACCCGCGTGCCTGGCGTTTTGGCCAAATGCCCATAATCAATTGAGCTCTCGCCCTTGGTCGGATCCTCGTGCCCGGTGAAAATCGTCAACTGCGAGCAGTGATCACGATGCGTCACCGGAATCCCGGCATAGGCAGGACCGGCGATCGACGAGCTGATGCCCGGAACGATCTCAAACGCCACACCTGCGGTCGCAAGTTCCGCCGCCTCCTCACCACCGCGACCGAAAATCATCGGATCTCCTCCCTTGAGGCGCACCACATTCAAACCTTCCTTGGTCTTCTCGACGATCAAGGCATTAATTCCGTCCTGTGTCAGTGCGTGATCCTTTGCCCGCTTGCCGACGTAGACCTTCTCCGCGCCCTTCTTCATCCAGCGAAGAATCTCCGGACTACTAAGAGCATCGTAGATGACGACGTCCGCCGTCTCGACACATTCCTTGGCCCGCAGTGTTACCAAACCCAGATCACCTGGACCAGCACCAACGAGATAGCAGATTCCTTTTCTTTTCATGCGAGAGATTCGTAAAGTTGACGCGCGACTTCAAACGGATCGCTGCCGCTGGCCTTCGCCATTTGGGGCTGACCCCCTTCGTCAGGGAAAAGCCTTGCGGCCATGTCCAAGCGAGCATCCTTCAGTGAACTGAACACCCCCACCGGAGTGTGGCAGCCGCCATCGATCAGACGGAGAAATTCCCGTTCGGCACGAGCACGAAGGAAGGTCGCCTCATGGCAAATCGCCGCCACCCAGGCACGGGCGTCATCGTCATCGGCACGGATCTCAAACCCAATCGCCCCCTGCCCTGCCGCCGGAAAAAACTCATCTTCGGCGAGCGGAACAAAGTGCAATTCCTGCCCCGCGAGCGTGCATGGGATCTCCATCGGAAAACCAAGCCTCCGCAGACCAGCCTCAGCCAGCATGATGGCATCGTACCCACCATCAGCGAGCTTCCGCAAACGCGTCGGCACATTGCCTCGGATGTCGACCACCTTCAGATCAGGCCGAAGCCAAAGTAACTGCTTGGCACGCCGGACACTGCTCGTCCCAACGGCCGATCCCGGAGCAAGCGCATTCACGCCCCCACCGGATCGCATCACCAGTACATCACGCACCGGCGCACGCTCGAGCGTTCCGACAATTTCAAAAGCCTTGTCCACCACCGTCGGCACGTCCTTCAGAGAGTGCACCGCGATGTCCACCTCGTTTTCTAACAGTGCGCTCTCCAACTCCTTGGTAAAGACCCCCTTGTCGAGCACACCTTCCACTTTTGCCACCTCGCTGAGGGCCACATCGGTCCGCCGATCACCAGTCGTACGGATCACTTGCCGCCGAATCAATTCTTCAGGAAAAGCATGCACCAAGGCTCGCTCGGTCGCCGCCGCCTGCACCAGGGCGAGATCACTACCCCGCGTTCCAATCCGGATTGTCTTCATGTCCCGGGGAGATTTAGTTTTTTAAGTTCCGCCTCGATCATCTGCTCACATTCCTCAATCTGCTGTTCGCGCCGCTTCCGCGCTTCATCGGCAAGCTGCTCCAGTGTATCGATATCATAAAGATACACTTCCTCGATTTCGCCGACTTGCGGGTCGATGTCACGCGGCACGGCGATATCAATCATAAAAAGCGGCCGGAATTTCCTGACGCGCCTGACCGCTTCGACATGAAACGGCTGAACCACGTAATGCGGTGCACTGGTCGATGAAATGACCACATCCACACCGGCAAGCACCGCCTGCCATTCATCGAACTGCACCGCTCGCCCGCCCATCTCACTCGCTAGTTCCTCAGCTCGATCAAAGGAACGGTTCGTCACGAACACCGATGACGCCCCGCGTGAAACAAGCGCTTGGGCCGTCTGACGACTCATCTCACCGGCTCCAATCACGATCACGCGACAGCCCTTCAGTTTCCCGAAAATTTTCTCCGCCAGTTCGACGGCGCTACCCGCAACCGATGTTGCCCCGACTTGGATGTTGGTATCGGTGCGGATCTTCTTTCCCACACCGAAGGCGCGTTGAAACAAGCGGTTAAGCACACCTGAGGTCGCACCCGCTTCCAAAGCAGCGCGATAGGCATCCTTCACCTGGCCGAAAATCTCCGTCTCGCCGAGCACCATTGAGTCCAGCCCGCTTGCGACGCGGCACAAATGCCTCGCCGCATCGAGCCGATGCTTCTCATACCAGTGCTCGGAATTCTCCTCGCCCAACTTCCCTCTCAAGGACCTCGCGATCTCCTCCGCCGACTCCCCTGCTAGATAAAACTCCGTGCGGTTGCAGGTCGAGACCACCACCCCTTCGCTGATCCCTTTGAGCGAAAGAAGCTTATGGGACGACTCACCGAGATCTCCTGGCGCAATCGAAAAACGCTCCCGGATCTCAACCGGTGCGGTGCGATGATTCAAACCGACGCAGACGAGTTCCATCAGATGAATCCAAATACTGAGAGCGAAACCACAAACAACAGCACAACGGCCAATGAAAACTTACGACCGGTCATCCCCCTCGTTTGCTTGATAACGATCAAGGCCACGTAGGCCAACCAAACCACGACCGCCGCGATCAAGTGATTGGCGTCGCCGGTTCTTCCCATCATGAAGCCTGCGACCACACCTACCGTCAGCATCACCATCCCAAGCCACAGCAGGCGCTGCATGGAAGTCAGCAACTCACGCACCGGCGGGAGGTTACGAAACAGACCCGAGTTCAGATGCTGATCCTTCAGTTGTCGATCAAGCACTAGGAACATCACGCCCGCCACAGCAGCCAACGCAAGCGCGCCATAGCCCAGCACCGACATCGCCGCATGCGTTTCCCGCCAGCCATCCGTCGCCGGCACCCGTTCGGGATCGGCCGGAAGTATGCCCGGAGCCAGCGCCAGCGCCTGAAAAACGACAACCACCGGTGCCGAAAACACCCCGAGAAGTGAAATCCGGTAAGTCGGCCCCACCACCAAATAAAACAAGGTCAGCGACCACGCGAGAAAGACCAGAATCTCCCCGGTCCCGATCAGCGGGCAAGCCGCCCGAGCCTCTCCACGCAGCCAGAGAAACCCGAGCTGGGCAGCGAACGCCGTCGCCATCCACAGAAACGTCCATCGGCTCCGGTGGTTTTGGCGCAGCGACATCATCCCCGTCACACCGCCAATGGCAGCGAGCAGGGTGGCTACGATCAAAAACCAGCGATCCACACCCCTTCCCATGCCCCGTCAGCGCGTTCCACGCAAGCGCAAGGAGTGCCTCTTTTCCCCGCCAGCCAAAATTGGACAAAAACGCCTCTCGTTTCTGCCGAATTCAAGCATGCCAACATCGGGGACTAATGATCAAGCGACGATCTTTTATCGAAGCTTGAATTGGAGGGTGCCTTGGCCTGGACTTGCGAACGGACCAGGCGCGGGATTTGTCTTGCTACGGGGATTGCCGAAAAAATCGGTGTCGATCTGGAGCGGCGAGCCATCCGAGTTTTCATACGGCAGCTTCGGGATGGCGGCTTCGCCTAGTAGCGCGGTGGTCACGGGCTTGCGGGTGACATCGCCCGCCCATCCCGGGTCAAGCGTGATCGTGAGGGTGGCGGCGTTGGGACTTTCGGTGAATTGCAGGTCGGGTTTGGCGTCGGGATGCACGATCGGACCTTCCTCGTGATTGGAAGGTTGGGCACCGGCAAGGAAAACATTACCGCTCATAAATACCGGAAGTTTTGCCGTGTCATAGGGCGTCAAGCTGGCGCGATCCAACATCAGGTTGTTGTAGAAGCGGTCGTCGCCACTGGGATTGCCATCCAGCGACGCGATTTCGGTAGAGTGGGGCTTGAGGGTGGGTGTGAGGCGTGTCTCCCCATGGTAGACGCGGATACCCCCCACCATGAGGTTGTGGACGTAGGCACCGCCCTGGGAGTATATCCGCAGCGTGCCGGGCGAGAGGAACAGGTTATTGTCCACGAGAAACGGGCCGTGGTTCACCTCGACGAACAGATCCTCGTCGAGATCGTTGTCGTGCATAAGATTGCGCGAGACGCGGGTGCCTTGCGCCATCCAGTCCAACCAGAGTCCGCGGTTGCAGTGGTGGATGCGGTTGTGACTGATTTCCACATCGACCGCTCCATGCAATTTGATTCCAGCCATTTCCGCGCCTTTGAAGAGGCGGCGCACGTAGATATCATGGATGTTGTTGCCGGTGATGGTGCTGAACGCGCAGCCTAGACTGCCCACGATACCGGTTTGCTCGCAGTGGGAGATCGTGTTGTTGCGGACAATGTGGTGGCCGATATTTTCCTTGGTCCACGGGATGGCGTGGGAGTGAGCGCGTTCGATGGTTTTGACATAACCCTCGGCGCGATTAGCGGAGGTGTTGTCGAACTCGTCACCATGTTTGCCCAGCGAGATGCCGGAACAGATCGAATGGCTGATGGTGCAGTTCTCGATGATCCAGCCCTTGCTCCAATGGGTGCCGATCAGCCCGATCTGTTCGGCGGTAGGCGGGGCCCAGGGAGTGGCGGCGTGGCGCATTTCGAATCCTCTCACGGTGATGAAATTGCGACCCGCTTGGTCCGGGTAAAAAACCGTTTGGCGGACGTTGATTTCGACGAGTTGCTTGTTTGCGTCAGCGTTTTTGAATTGGGCCCAGATTGTGGTATTCGCGTCGTCCACTTGCGCGAACCACAATGGGGTGGTGCCCGCAGGTTCCAGCACCTCCTCCAAGGTGGCAGCCTCGGTCAGCCACTCGCCGTTGAGATACACCGCGCCGGTATGGTGCTGGCGGTTTTTCGGATTAAACCAGTCGCCATGAATCAGGTCGCTGTAGGGGTTGAATTTGCCGAAAAACGAATTCGGCAGCGTCACGTTCCAGGTGTCGTGGCCGGCCTTCTTCCAGCCGGTGATTACTTCCGAGCCCTTGATGACGACTTTTTCGCCCGGGGCAGCCTGGTAGGTGATCCGTTTGGCATCGGATGCGCCGCTGCGGGGCGGATTGATGCGTTCGCGATAGGTTCCGGCCCGCACGGTGATGATATCTCCGGGTTTGGCGAGTCCGGCGGCATGTTGGATAGTGCGGAATGGGCGCTCCGAGGTTCCGGGGCTTGCATCGTTTCCGTATGGAGACACATGATACTCCGCTGCGAGTAATGGATGGCCCAGCATGACCGCTGCGCTGAATGAGAGGAATCGGATCATGGCAAGTGACTGGGATGCTTGCCACAACAGTCGCCAAATCTCCAAGATGCAAGCAAATCTGCGTCGTCGTGATAACCTGATGACCCAGCAGCTCCTGATTCCGCCTCAAATCCACCCCAGATTCCATGAGATCAGCGTCTACGACGGAGCAGTGCCGGAAAGGTGAGGAGAGTTAGTAGCATGACTGAAGGTTCCGGGACGAGGCCAACCTCGAAGGGCTCGCCGGTATCAAGGTAGGCCCATTCATGAATCGTTCCCGAGGCGTTGCTGGTGAGGGTGACTCGCATCCACCCATACTGCGTCGGTCCGCCTGCGTCAGAAAACGCGAAGCCAATGAAGCCTTCCGTCCCCGAATCAAACTGGCCAGATCCAGAGCCGACGTGGGTGTCAGACACGCCGATGCCGTCTGGACCGAAGTTCAGGCTGCCATCAATCGGTGATCCCTGCAACAGGTTGAGAATCGGGCTTGTTGCGTTTGCCGCAAGGCGGGCGGGTCGGAAATCGGCACTGCTGCGAATGGCAAATCCTCCGAGGAAGACATTCACGTCACTGGATGCGAAGGCATCATCGTTGACGGTAGAGAAATTGAAGGTCGCGATGTCGATATAGACGCCGTTCAAGCCCGAGGCGAGTGTGGTCGCGGGTGGGATTGGGATATCGACGATCCCGCTCCAGACGATGGCGGCCTGGGTGGATGACGTCGCGAGGATGAGACTTGTTAGAGTCGCGAATATTTTCATGTTCGTATGATTCCTTCGAATGTTTTGAGCAAGTAGCTCTCTACTTAATTGGCTTCGACGAGGATGCGGAAGAAGCGGGACTTCTCCAAGCCGGGGGTAAAGATCGGCAAAGTGGCTCGCACAACTTCCATCTCGCCATCCAATCCCAAGACAGCTGGAGCTTGTGCGGAATTGAACCAGGTATTCAAGTCGGAGGAGAACTGTACGATATAGTTCAAGCCTTGGGCTCCGGCATCCTTGCGGCGCAGGAAGGTTAGCGAGAGGCCCACCTGATTCGGTGCGACCTCGATGCTGAACGCTTCCGTTCCGCGAGTGATGACTTGGCCATTTTCATCAACCACGAGTGCTGCGGCGACTCCGGGTGCCAAGCCGAAGGCATAGGCGAGAATGGTGGAGTCGTCAGTGGGATCGATATTGTAGGATGCCGCGAAGGTGGCGAGGTCGAGTCCTAACAAAACCTCATCCATTCGGAAGTCTAGGTTCTGAATACGAGTGTCGGATGAGCGGTCCTGATCGGCCTCTTGGTAAGGGGCCGCGAAGGGGAAGTTCGCGAGCAGATACTCGGCAAACGCATCCTGTTCGGTGCCATCGGCGGCGAAGGTCGCCGATCCAGTTGCCGGATTCGTGCCGGAAATAGGGTCGGCGATGTTGTCGTTATCAACATCCGTGAAGAGGTTGACTAGGTTGACTCCGGTTCCTTGAGGGAAGGGATAGCCATCACCGCCTGCGGCGAGGAAATTGAGCGTCACCATGCGGAAGGGTTCCGCAGGATCACCCACAATTGCCCCATCCACAACTAGGAGATCGGTAGGCTCGCCTAAGTTATCGACGATGGCAGCGGATACCACGCGATCGCCAGCCGGAAGGTCGATATCGAAGCTGAACTCCACCCCGGCGACCTGCGGGAATCGTCCCTGGGCATTGGTGGCATTCGTGGCGGCAACTCCGTGCTCAAGCAGTGCGACGAGCTCGGAGCGGGTCACCGTCACGAGGCTTAGGCCGTTGTTGAAAGCGAGCGATGATTTCACTGCATTCTCGCTGATGCCTCCCGCTGGGCGACCACTGAGCGGATTGCCAGTGGGGGGAATCCTGCTCGGAGTCGTGGTTCCAGGAAGAACAACCGTCTCGCCAATGCTTGCCCGTATGCCACCGCCGTTTTTCAGGGACACCACCACATCCGGATCGATCGCCTTGGCGTAGGCAAGGTTGGCGTCCGCGGTGAGGTTGCCAAGGTTGGTCTCCTGTGTGCGAACCCCATCGGTGGGGCCACCGGAGCGGTTTCCATTGAGGAACTCGGTCGTTACCCCGAAGAAATTTCGGTCGGAGGCGATGATCTGGGCACCGATCTCATCGGCGATGGTTTGAATCTCAGGATCAACGAATGCGGCGGCGGCAAGATCGATGACGCCCTGCTCGTCGGTTGCGTAGGCACCGCTGATCGTTTCATCATAGCTAGATGGGATGATGTTTCCGAAGGCATCGAAATCGATGACGAGACGGCCGAGGTATTTGTAGGAACCATCGGTATTAACGATGGCGATGGGCTGGCCATTGGCATCGCTGCTGATGATCGGGTAAGGCCCCTGGTTGTTGTCGCCGGGGCGAATGCGGTCGTTGCTGTCGAAGAGGCGGGTGTTCGAGCCGCCGGCCACAATGATATCGACATTTTTCAGCCGGGTGGCGAGTGCCTGCTCAATACTGATCTGCTGCATGTGGGCAAGGAGGATGACCTTGTCGATGCTTGGATCAGAAAGGAGAAGCGCATCCACGTCCTGCTGGATGGTGGCCGCGAGGGCATCGAGCTCACTGCCGCTTGGGACACCGCCGAATGGCACCGGCGCAACCGCGAGGGTGCCGGGGCTTGAAATCGACCGCAGGGTCGGCGTCGTTGCCGCCACCACACCGATTTTCTCCCCGTTCACATCGATCACGGTCGAAGCAGCGACCTTGTTGGCAACGGGTGCCGCGTGGTCAGGGGTAATGAGCGGGCTCATGGCCGCGTCGGTGGTGAAGTCCAGGTTGCCGGAGAGATACGGGAAACTGGTTCCCGTGAAATCACCGCCGAGAATGTTTCCGACGGCACTGCCATTGATAAGGGCGGCGATGATCGAAGTGCCGAAGTCGAACTCATGGTTTCCGAAAGCGATGGCTTGAATGCCGAGTTCGTTCTGGATCTGTATGTCGGCGATGCCTTTGCTGCCGTAAACTGGCTCGGAGGCATCATAGAAGAGTCCTGCCAGAATGGCATCTCCGGAGGAGAGGGTCAGACTGTTGTCGGGCAGGCCATCGTTACCGAGATCCTCATCGCGCAGCTTGTTGAGCACGGCCGAGAGGCGTGGTGCATCGCCAACGGCGGCCGCGGTCGCTTCCTGGTCGGCGAGGTGGAAAAGCTCCAACTTGAAGGGATTCTCAACGGTGCCGGGCGAGCCGGTCTCGCTGGCATCATTGGCCGCAACAAACGCTCCGTTGGTTCCGGCCACGCTGAGCTGGGAGATCGCGACATTCTCGATGCCGGCAAGATTGTCGAAGGTGGCGAACGCAGGCCCGGATGGCGAGGCTCCGAAGATGACCCGTGCGCGGCGGGTGTTGCTGCCGTCGAAAAGACTAACCGCATCTCCACCGGTGCCAAGTCCCGGCCCGGAGTAGCTTCCGATCTGGAGTTGCGCGGGCGAGGAGTCGCCAAACCATAGGGAGCGGAAGGCTGCCGCAGCAGTCGCGAGCTCGGCCGGAGAGGAGGTATCGATGAAGATCACGGACTCGCCGGGGGCGATGGTGGTGACTCCTTCGAGCGGCACGGCTGTTGTGGCGGACTCGCTATTGTCATCCATCTTCCAACCGGTCAGGTCGATTTCACGTCCGCTGAGGTTGGTGATTTCGAACCAATCCGCATTGAGGGGGCTGTTGCCACTGCTCCAAGGGGCGACTTCCGTGATGAAGATTTTCCCAGCGGTGCCGGGAGAGCCGATTTCAGCCCCATTGCTAGCGAGGAAAGCACCGAAGGTTCCAATCTCGCTGAGCAGGTTGCTGCTTTCCACACCAGCGCTGTTATCAAAAGTCGCAAACGGGGCGGCGGTAGGCGAAGATCCGAAGCTGAAGCTCGTAACAAGGATCCCTAGGTCATCGAAAATGAACACCCCGTCGCCACCGGTTCCAAGACCGGGGCCACCGTCGTAGGCTCCGATTTTGAAATTGGCAGGAGCACTTCCGCCGAACCATTCGTTGATGAATTTGGTCGCATTTGCCGCAAGGTTTGCAGCGGTGGATTGAAGAAAGATAACCGACTCACCGGGAGCGATCGTGGTGACTCCGACAAGGTCTACAGCAACTCCGAGCGAGGCCGAGTTGTCATCCATTTTCCAACCGGTGATGTCGATCGGTGCGTTGGTGTTGTTGGTGAGCTCGAACCAGTCAACACCCACCGGGCTGTTGCCACTTGCCCAAGGGGCGGCTTCAGTGACGAGGAGGGAAGGCCCTGTGGCGGTCTCCGGTTCGATATCGATGACATTCAGCGTGAAGGCCACCATGGCATCCGGAGTGTTTCCGACCGTGGTGTCATCCACCTCGATGTTGATGGAGTAGCGGGTTTGGGTTTCGAAGTCGATCACGGTGCCGGCCTTGACGAAGAGGCTGGTGTTTACGATTTCGAAGAAAGCGGCATCCGCGCCCGTGACGCTCAGTTCGTTGACGCCCAGCCCATCATCCGTGACCACGATATCAGCGATCTTGAATGGGGAAAAGGTCGGGGCGTTTTCCGGCACGGAGGTCAGCTCGTTGTTCAGTGCCACGGCGGTTGGGGCTGCATTTGGTCCGGTGGCGGCCGCATAAACCCAAAGCTGCGGGCGGGTAATGTCACCGCCGCCGTTCTCGTTCACAATGTAGATGCGACCTTCGCGATCCATCGTGATTCCCTCATGCTGCTGGTCGGCGACGGAGAGTGGATTGCCGACATCAGACGTGATATTGAGGATGCTGGAGATATTTCCGGAACGGTCGATATTGACGACGCGGCCGTCTTCCTGGCCGAGCACCAGCAGGTTTCCACTGTAACGAACCGGGAGATTGGAGAGAGCGAAGACATCCGCGACATCGGACATTCCAAGTAGCGAGGTATCGAAGAGACTGATCGAGTTCGCCGCAGTGGCCGAGCCGTTGCTCGCGGTGCCAGTGGTGAAATCCACATCCGTTTGGAAAACACCGATGGGGTTCTTCTCTTTCAGCGCAATGTATCCGCCGGTCATCGGATCGAAGGAAACGCCTTCCGTCCCGGTGTTGTTGTCAAAGGTGCCGAGCTTGACCGTTTGGGCTTGGGCGCGGGTCAGGGTGGCTCCGGCCACGTAGGTGAATTTCACCAACTGGCGGTCGCGCTCCTCGCTCATCACGAACTCGCCGTTGCCGATGTAGGTGAGACCTTCGGGATCATAAAAATCAGTTCCCTGGGGGCTGCTGCCGAGAGCCAGAGTCATGGTATCAATGAGCACTCCGGTCTTAGAAACCTGCGTGATCGACTGGCCGCCGTCACCGGTGATGAAGAGGGTATCCGTGTCCCAGTTGTAGGTCACCGCCGAGGCTTCTTCCGCGAGGAGGTTATTGGCAGGAGCCGTCGTGCGGGATGGCTCGGGGAGGTCGAAGCGTCCCACGCGGACGTAGAGAGAAAGATCCAGCACCTCTCCTAGGCTTCCGGGCGAGCCGAGATCGGTTCCCGTTGCAGCGCTGAAGCTGCCGTAGTTTGCACCGGTAGCCGCAGTGTAGCGTGGCGAATCAAAGCCGGATGAAGGCACCCAGATCGCGGCTTGGGAAGCATCGCTTCCGCCAGCCGAGAAACCGGCATGATCTCCGAGGGAGTCGCCGCCATCTTCAACGAGGAAACCAGCTGCGGCATAACTGAAGAAGAAGATTTCATTCCCACTCGGCCCGAAGAACGAGACGCCATCGTTGCGACCCAAACCGGATTGCGCGGCATCGGCTTGGAACACTTTCACGGAAGCGCCAAGGCCCCACCATGCACGGAAATCCGCCGGGCTGGCCTCGGTAAAAATGACGGACTCGCCGGGTGCAATGGAACTGCCGGAAGGCAGGAGGGAAACATTGGCCGCAATGGTGGCGTCTCGACCACTGTCGTGCCATGAGTAACCAGCGAGATCGATGGCGGTCGCTCCGAAGTTGGTCAGCTCCCAGTAATCGCTGGCCCCGGCAGAAGCGGTGCCGGACTGATTGGATTGAATTTCGGTAAGCAATAGACGTTGTTCGAATCGATCGCCATCGTCATTTACCGTGATCTCCACCGAACCCGGGATGCCATCGGCAGCAGTGGCGGAAATCGAAAACGTCTGGTCACCATCGGGGAAGGCATCGTCGATAGCAGTCACATCGAAGGCCGCGGAAGCCGAACCGGCTAGGATCGTCACAGTGGCTGGCACGCTCGCTTCGGTCGTGTCTCCCGAAAGGAGCGTGACGACCAGATCACCGGTGGTATCGCCGGTGCGGCTGACGGTGCCGATGGCGGCGGGATTAGCTGCGCTTTCGGAAAAGGAGGCGGGGGAAATATTCACCGCAAGTTCAAACGCCGGGGGGGCGACATTCAGACCCGACTCACCGGGTGAACCTGCTTCCGGGCCGGTGCCCACGAGCACAGTCCCGTAAAGAACGCCATCCGCCGCAGTGTAGCGAGGAGAGGCAGAGCCAAAGGTCGGATCGAAGATGGCGGATTGGGCCGCCGAGGCCCCTCCAGCGGAAAGACCTGCATGACCACCATTGGAAGGACTGCCGTCGGATTTCGTGAACCCGGCGGCTGCGTAAGTGAAGGAAGTGACAAGGGCATCCTTGTCATCGAAAAGAAAGACCCCGTCGTTCTGGCCCAGACCTGGGCCACCACTCACGATCTTCACCGAGGGATCAAGACCCCAGATGCTGCGGAAGGCCGCGGCCGGTGCCCCCGTGAAAATGATGGCTTCTCCCGGTGCAAGGATGGTGCCATCAGGAATCGGAACTACGCCCGGCGTGGCGCTGTCGTCATCCCATGACCAGCCACTGAGATCCACCGCCGCATTTCCCACATTCGTAAGCTCCCAGAAATCTTCCGTGCCGTTGGAGTTGATCTCCGTAACGAGAAGTTCCCGCGCAGGCTCCACCGTGAACTTGCTTACGATATTGAGGGGGCGAGAAAGAACCTCCGAACGGGAGCTTTCTGTCATGATTTCGTCCACGGTGTAGGCATCCATGCCGTAGGTGGTGACGGTCAGCAGCTGCGTGGAAGAATCGATCTCGAACTGGGTCCAACCGTAGGTGTGGCCCGCGAAGTAATCGCCCTCGATCAAGGTGGCCCTGATGAGACCCTCCGCCTGCGGCAGGTTGTGATCGAGGCCAATGGGATCAAGCCCGAAAGGCGCGATCAGCTGGTCGTTGATGGCGGCCTCCACGAAGTCATCCTTGTCGGTGGGCGTGCCGCCCGGTCCGCTGAGGTCGCCCGGTGACGGGGCGATTGGCAGGTTATTATAGAAAGCAGCCGTCTGCGCGCGCTGCGGCTCGGGCAGGATCGAGATTGCGATTCCAGCCAGTTGTTCACCAGTAGGCCGGTCATAAGCCACAGAGCCAGTCGTAATTTCCCAGACGCTGGTCGCAATAGGATCGGTGAACACACCCGGGGCGGAGAAAGGCGCTTCGCGATAAGTCAGGTTGTTCACCCAAGTCGTGTGAACATCAGCCGCGACGAAAACCACGTTCTTAATTTTGTTCGCTTCGATGAACTTGAGAATCTCGGTTCGCTCGCGCTGATAGCCGGCGATGGTGTCGGTATTGATGCCAGGGAAGATCTCTTGGATCGGCTCGGGAATATTCACAAACTTCCAGGTGATCCCGGCGGCCTGCGCTTCCAGAAGATCTGCCTTCAGATCGGCAAGCTGGGCATCTCCCAAGAATTTGCGCGCGGGCAGCGGAGCGCCGGTGGTGGGATCGATGTCAAAAGTGGCTACATAAGTCCCGCCCACGATGGTGGGATTGGTCGAGTCCATGATCGACGGCGCGGGGATCGCCGCGTCACGGAAGGAACGGGCATCGAGCACGATAAGAACGGCATCCTTTCCATAGGCCTGCTTGCGATAAAGTTTGGGCTTCCCTTCGGTGCGGGAGTCTCCGGTAGCGGAATAGACAAGTTCAGCAATGGGATTGAACTCTTGGAAGACCTGAAGCCCGTTGCGGTAAAGCTCGCTCTCGTTGATGAAAGTCGCGATCTCTCCGGGGAATGCGGTGGTGAAACGACCGTCGGACGCAACGGTCTGGTAGCCTGCGAAATCATTAGTGACCTCGTGGTCATCGATGGTGGCGAAGACGGAAGTCGAAGCGCGGAGATCGGCCCAATTGTTCAGCCCCAGACCAAAGGAATCTTCTTGATAAACCTCCGCATGCTTCGCGCGGAACTCCGCAACCGAGCGCGCCTGGCCGGGATCGGCAAAAGTGGCGGAAGCCGGAGAATCGTCGTCCGCATAGATGGTGTCACCCAGTTGGACAAAAAAATCGAGATTCGCCTGCGGGACGTTGGCAATCGCCGGATAGGGCGTAAGTTCACCACGCCAGTCACCCGAGATCCCGAAAGATAGACCGTGCAGGCCAGACTCTGCCGGAGTGACAAAGCGCCCGACTCGCGATACCTCGCCAGCAAACTCAACGCGGTAGAAATACTCCGTGTCCGGAGTGAGTCCATTGACAAATGCTTTCACGGGAACCGAAGCATCACCGCTGGTGACCACGCCCGCAGGACTAAACGGTCCGGCTTCGCTCGTCGAAAGGGCGAAGCTCAGGCTCTCGCCCGAACTACCATTGTGCTTGGACCAGAGATAAGCACTGGTGGAAGTTACGTCGCCGGAAGCGACTAGCAGGTCCGGATTGAGAGCCTGTGCCGACAGGCTAGCGGTTCCAATAAGCACCGGTAAGAGGAACGAGAGGGATCGTGACAGGAGATGCATTACATCGCCTTCCTGAACGGAAACTGCTGATCCATCGAAGGATTGATTGTTACCCTTTCGACACTGATGAGGTCCTGCTAGATAATCTCACTAGCACCCATCGGCCTTTTGGGGAATGGAGCATTTGAGGCATTGGAGAAAGGGTTCGAGCGAGCTACTCGGACGATCGTAATCGATCTTCGAGAGTTCCGGCCCCTAAAGACCGAAATTCAGCGAATTCACCTTGCCTCCGACCACTGGATCATTGGTGTGGAACGGGGTGGCGGTGTCTGCGGCGAAGTTGCCAACGATCTCGAGAAAACCCGCAATTCCAATACTTGCGCCAACCACCAGACAGCCGCCGGCGCTGCCTCTTCCATCGCCCTGAAGGACCGCCGTTGTGGGTCCTGCCGAATTGGGATTGAGCACCAGGGTGTCGCTGGCGTGGCCTTGGAACAAGATTGGCGTCCAAAGCCTCCATGGATGCGGCAGTCATCGACTCGCGAGCCATCGCCGACCTTGATCGCTTCGATGCCCGGGCTGAGTGGGTCGGTGACCGAGCAGTCCGTGATCAGCGAGTCATCAGCGGTTTCGATGCCGCCCTCGGTCGTTCCGGTAATGAGCACGCGTTTGACGGAGGTTCCGCTTGTGGCGATGACCCCGCGCCTCCACTGGCCGTGGATCGCGCCGTTACGCACGTCGAGGTTGGCGACACCCGGGATGGCTGGGTGAGGTCCCGCGCCGACGTCTCCATTCGTGCGGATCGAGAAGCCGCGGAGGTCGATGGTGACATCGGCCTCCTCAACGCTGATGGCGGGAGCGACTCCCGGGTTCCCGATGAGATCCTGGGTGAGATAGTAGGCACCGGGTGCGGTGATCTGGATGGGCGCCGCAGTCAGTCCGGTCTTGCTCGGGTCCAGCGAGGGCAGAGGTTGACCCGGTTCCGCCTGATCCATCGTTTTCATGGTGGGGGCCGGCGGTCCGCTGGGAACCAGCGGGCCCTCGGCCATGGCCAGTCCGCATAGGAAGGATGGAACGGTCAAAATCGCGGTCAGCGTGCGTATCATGGACGCGGTGGAGTTCAGGGTTGGAGGGGTTTGACTGCCCTGGCTCGGAAAAAGATCCGGGCGGGGGCCCCGGGAGGGTGAGGGTCTTGGTGGTGGTGCTCGCCGGATCCGGGAAGAAAGTGCCAAGCGGTGCATGGCGCGTCCACACCTTCAGATTGGTGGAGGTCTCGATTTCGTAAAGGCGTGCCGGGCAGGAATGCTTCTCCGACGATCACGCCATTCGTGATCTCGCCCGCGAAGTTCACCCAACCCCCATTGCCGGAGTAGGCGTGCGACTGGGAGGGAGAGATGTTGGTATCCGCCCGAAGAAGTGGCCTCGCGAGCAGGCAAACGGCTATGATCGCTGGTAAATTGCCTTCCCGATGAAGTCGGTCAAGGAAGCCGCTCATTCCCCGGGAATCCACTTGATATTACAACCACTGCTCGGACGTGGATTGGTCACGGGGCTACCACCACCGAGCATTGCTTTGATCGCCGTTTTCAAATCCGAGCCATCAGGCGTCTGTCCGCACCTTGGTCGTGTTTCGTCGAATTGACCTGCGTAAAACAATCGCCGGTCGCCGTCAAAGAGGAAGAAATCCGGGGTGCATGCCGCACCGTAGGCCTTGGCAACTTCCTGAGTGGCATCGTAGAGATAGGGGAAATCCCAGCCGCTTTCCTTGGCGAACTTTGCCATCAATGCCGGGCTATCCTGCGGATAGTTCGCAATGTCATTCGAGGAAATGGCCACGACCTTGACCCCACGCTCTTCCCACTCCCTCCCTAGGTCTCCCAGAATTTCGGCGAGATGGATGACGTAGGGGCAATGATTGCAGGCGAATACGACAAGCGTCCCGCAGGTGCCCGCCACATCCTCCAAACGATGAAGTGATCCATCGGGTGCCGGGAGCGTGAATGGCGGAGCGGCATCGCCGGGCTTGAGCGAAAAGGTTGAAAACGTTTCTGACATGCTCGGTTCATTCCCCGGCGATGACACCCCGTCAAGTGGTGATTGGGTTGCCATCCGAAGCCTCATCGCTAGGCTAATCCCAGCCGATGCAACGATCACCCCTCAATCATGACGAGCGACTTCGTTATGCTCGACACCTCTCGATTCCAGGTGTGGGTGAAGACGGCCAGAGAAAACTCAAGTCCGCGTCCGTTCTGATGATTGGCACCGGTGGCTTAGGCTCACCTGCAGCGCTCTATCTTGCCGCCGCTGGGGTCGGTCGACTTGGTTTGGTCGATGATGATCGTGTGGATCAATCCAACCTCCAGCGCCAAATCCTCCACGGAGAGTCGTGGATTGGCAAACCCAAGCTGGATAGCGCCGTGGCGCGCTTGAAGGAGATCAACCCTCTGGTTCAAGTCGAGACGCACCCGACGAGATTCACCGCTGACAACGCCGTCGAGCTTCTGTCGCATTATGACTTGATCCTCGATGGCTCCGACAACTTCCCGACCCGTTTTCTAACCAACGACATCTGCTTTCTTCAAAAGAAACCCTGCGTTTATGGATCGATCTTCCGTTTCGAAGGTCAGGTCACGGTCTTTGCTCCGCACCTCGGCGGGCCCTGCTATCGGTGCATGCTCCCGACACTGCCTAAGCCTGGTGCCGCTCCAAGTTGCGAAGAGGCCGGCGTGCTTGGAGTGTTGCCGGGAATCATCGGTAGTTTGCAAGCGATGGAGGCCATCAAGCTCCTGCTTGGGATCGGTGAGCCGCCACTAGGCAAGCTCGTCTGCTACGATGCCCTCCGTACTGCGTTCCGTGCCCTTCGTCTTGCCCGCGATCCGAAGTGTCGGCTCTGTGGCGACTCGCCTTCCGTTTATTCTCACGATAATTCCGAAACCCGATCATCCGTCGTTTGCAGCATGTCCGATATTCCTTCCATCACCGTTTCCGAGCTCGCTGGAAAGCTGAGCAGCAATCCCGCCACCGTGCTCATCGATGTGCGCGAGCCAGATGAATACGCCCAAGCCTCCATCCCCGGCAGCAAACTGATTCCGCTTGGTGAGTTGGCCAATCGCATCGCCGAAATTCCGCGCGAAGGCGAAGTTCTGGTGCACTGCAAGCTCGGAGGACGTTCGGCACGGGCCGTCGCATTCCTTCAAGAGTTAGGCATCACCGGTGCCACCAATGTTGAGGGCGGGATTGAAGCGTGGCTTCAGCGCTGAGGGCTGTACTTCGACTCCTTCATCAATCGCTCGGCGAGCAGCATCAACTCCTTTGCAGGAATGGCATAGGTCTCGCAGCGGCTGAAGCGGGCGATGTTCATGCCCACGCATTGGCCATCGAGATTGAAGACAGGGCCACCCATAAAGTGTTTATTACCAATGATATCGTGCTGCATCACCCGAGGGAAACCGCTGCGCCGTTCGGAATACTCGCCACTCATCATGTCGTTCCGAGAGGCCTCCTCGCCAAAAAGATCCGTCCTTCCGGCGAGCTTCACCGCTATTTCGAGTTCCTTTTTGTCCCGGACCAGTCGAACCGCCACTTCGTCACCCACCCGACGTTCCTTGAGTTCATCGGCAACCTCCGCACGAGATTTCACCTCTGTGCCGGCAACCGCGATGATTCGATCACCGACCTGAAGGCCAGCCTCTTCAGCACCGCTTCCTTTCGTGACTTCAGCGACGACGAGTTCACTGTCATCGTCATCCTTCAGAGCGACGCCAAGCACCATGCCTCCTTTAGCAAAGACCTCGCGTTCATTGGCCGCAACGACACCGACCTGAACGCGTCGATTCGTCCGCGTGGTGGCTCCATTCGCCACCAGCCAGGTGCCATGAGCGTGCTCAGCCAGAGGTGAGAGCTGCACGGGTATAAGATTCGACGCCTCGATCTTGATGAGGGCCACATCCCAAACCGGATCCTCGGCCAATAATCGAGGCGAGTCGTAACTCTCACGGTCGACCGTAACGGACAGCGCATCCAATTTCCCGAGTTCACTCGCCTTGGTGAGGATGTGGCCGTCGGGCGAAATGACCGTTCCAAAGATGACTTCCTCTCGTCCGCGGCGAATGACCGCACTGCTGTTCTGGAGGAACTCGCGAACCGGTTCGAAGGCTTGATGGACCGCTGGACCAGCCGTTCGGTAGGTGGATTCAAGGCTTTGAGCTCCGAATGACGAAGCCATGGATCCAATGAGCGCCAATATGGTGAGTCGATCAATCATCACGGTTTCCCAGACGTAGGGTTAAAGTTTCGTGCTTCCCTTTTCGGAGGAGTTCAAAGACGACTCGATCATCGGGAGCCTTCTCCTTCATCAGGTCCTTGAAATCATCACGGGTCTTGAGTTCGACACCGTCCATCTTGAGTAGCACATCCCCTGGCTCAATTCCCGCTTTTTCAGCGGGTGACTCTCGACCGACTTTTTTGACCTTGAGCCCGGCCTGGTCGTAGGGTTCTGCGAGCAATCCGAGAAAGGCTTTCCCCTTCTCGGGCTTCTTGGCAAATGGTCCATCGCCCATGAACTCACTCTTCGACATGGCATCCCAGTTCTCAAGAAACGCACTCATCGGGACATGCATGTTTTCAGGAAGTCGGTTTCCAACACGGGAATGAATACCGACGAGCCTGCCCTCCAAATCAAACAATGGGCCTCCTGAGTCTCCACCGATCAGGTTGCAGTCCGATTGAAGCGTATCATCCATGATTCGAACCAAGCGACCAACCCTGACGACACATCCCCGATCCTTATCGAAACCTCCGGAGTGTCCCAGGGCGAAGACCCAGTCTCCGAGACGAGTGCTGTCTTTTCGATCCAAGGGAACAAAGGGATAGCTCCCCTCATCAATGATTCTCGCCATCGCTGCGTCCGTTTCGGAATTCAGCCCGAGCGACTCCGCCTTCACTTTTCGACCGTCTTCGAAGATTACCGTAAACCCCTTCCCGACTCCGCCCGTGACATGCGCCGCAGTGAGGATGAGCCCTTCCTTGGAAATCACCACACCACTTCCGGATCCTTCGCCAAGATCGATGCAAACGGTCGCCTTCCTCGCAGCCGGTAAAGCATTGGTCAGATTCTGCTGAATGACTTCCAGATCATGTCGGTTTTCAGGAGTCTTCTTGTCATTGATGTAGGAGCGTTCAGCAAACGACGGAGACCCCACGACCAACGCGGCGATCAGAGGGATGGAGCGAATGCGACTCATGAATTTTGGAGAATCCTAGCCTTCTAAAGCTCAGTCCGCAACCCCCCGATCGTGGTCAATCCGCTCGAAAAGTGCCAGCCACTCCCTTCCAACACGGCTTGGGAAAGCCCGATCAGGGACCTTGTCCCACCGGAGAATGAAGTTAGGACTTAACAATTCGATGATCTCAGGCTTCTCCGAGGGGTGAGGTGGTGGCTGAGGAGTCTCGTCCGGCAACCACGGCTCAAGGTAGAAAACCGCAGCCAAAAAACCGCCCGGACGGATCAAGCGGGCACAGGCAGCCGCATAGCGCACCCGATCTTCAGGCTCGATCGCGCAAAAGCAGGTATGCTCCCAGATCGCATCGAATGGTTCGGACGACCAGTCAAAGAAACTCCCGCTCACAAACTCAGCACCCGGCGTGGGATCGAGTGTCATCGCTCGTGCGCTTGCCGTCGGTGAAATATCGAGACCGGTCGCCAAGGCCCCTGCCCTCGCCAGAGCGCGGACATCCTCTCCGGAACCGCAACCGGGAACCAGAACCCGCTTTCCCGTCAAGTGGCAGCCATGCTCCGAGTCCAATAGCTCCAACAAGGGTGGGGCCGGTTCACCGTGGTCCCATGGCGTATCACCACTCTGCCATCTGTTTTCCCAATCGCTCATAGTCGGAAAGTAGCTGAAAATTTGTTGGATGCCTCAAAAATAGTCTGGAACCCCGGAATGCTGGGCCGATGGAGACTGGGTGGTGCTGCCAAAACCGATGACGGCACCCACGCCGGCTGCGTGCGACCCACCGAGACGGGGCGCGACGTCAAACTCGGGAAAACGATAGCTGGCCCGACGCCGAGAGGTCCACCAGAAGGTCAGCGAGATCACGATGCCCGACAGCGAAACCGAAATGATCGCACCCCACTCAAACCAGAAGGCATCGAACATTTTCCTCACGGCTTCGATACGTGCTGACCCTTCGTCCTTGCTGGTCGGCAGGGTTTTTGCAACCGAGACGGCAGACCCTCCTTCCACCAATCCAGCCGCTTTCTCGATCCAATAGATCCGGATCGATGTCTGCACGCAGAAAGCCTCCAACTGAGCGATGGAATCGGATCTCTCCATCGCAGCAAGCGTTGAACTTTGGAGGATTCTTCGCCGTTCGGCATCCGAGACGGCATCGCTTAGGCTCGGACTCAGGAAAATCTCAGCCCTTTCAGGAGCACCCAAATAATAGAACAAGATGAGAGAGGGTTTCCCTTGGCTGAACAAACGTTCGCTGATCTCTTCCTCGCGAACTCCTCCGGGAATCGCTTGCTCGGCACCGAAGACATAAACGTGAAAGTCGATTGGGGAATCCGCCGAATGATAGTTCAGAAATGCCTCGCGGTCACGGCGAGCCGAGGGGCTCAGGAGCTCTTGGGGGTCTACCAGAAATCCCTCTGGACGCTTGGCGAAGTAATCATCCAGAAACTTTTCTGGAATCTCATTGGCCGCAACCTGCTCGGTCATCTCCGCAGTCGTAGGCGGCTGGACCTCGGTTGAATCCACCGGCGCTGCCTCCTTATCCCCGGTCAAAAGTCCCGCCCCGGGCAGCCACTCCTCTCCTTCAACGACTTGCCGAGATTCCTCGGACCAACCGGGCAGGCTCAGCGCTAATTCCGCAGATATTGCGAGATTCACGACGGACAGCCAGACAAGCAAAGCTCTCACGGTGTGACCTCCTCCTTCACCACCTTGCGATGACCCGCGCGGATCCGCTCGGCGACTTGCCTCGCTGCAGATGGTGGAGCCACCCGCCGTTCGAAACGCTCGGGATCGGACTTTGCCTGCTTGCAACGCTTGGCGAGAACCCTGGACAACTGCTTGAGACCGCGAATGACCCCCTCGCTATACCGCCCCTCCACCCAGTAGGCATGGGCGCGGCTCAGAAACAAAAAGGAGTCCTCCGCCGTTAAGAAGGCATCGAGCGCATAACCCCAAGTGATCCCAGCTGACTTGGCATCGGGATCGATGGTCAGGAGAATCCCGCACTCATTTGGGCGATCCAGAGGCACATCCTTGAAAGCCGCCCGATTCAATAGCCAAAACCCGAATTGCCGGACATCGCTCCGACCCTCGGCACGACTTGTGCAAACGGCGAAAAATAGCTGGGGAAAGCGCTTTTCGAAGCGATCCATCGCCGCCTCGACTTTTTCCCGTTCGGAACTTCTCATAAGACCAGCTTGGTCCTCAAGTCGCCGGATGACGACCTCATCCGCGCCGTAGCGGCCATCCACTGATGAAATCCCAAACCCGCAGTGAGGGCACGTGCCTGCTCCCCGGTGAATGACTTGAACACAGCGTGGGCACTTCATGGGCGACAACCGCAAAATAGGCGGTTTGCGGGTCCTTGGTCAAAGCGAAAGATTAAGCTTTCTTAATCTCTCACCAGCCTTCCCCGGTTCTTTCGACAATTCTTCCCTCGTGGCCTCGGACGAAAGCGATAAATTCGTGCAGTTTCTGCTTGGCAAGGATCGGTAGTCGTTGCAGGGTCCGCGCCCGCCCGTGCTGCTACGGGTTCTTTAACGAACTTTTCGCAATTTATTATGGCCGTCGCAATTCGCCTCAACCGCCAGGGAGCCAAGGATCGCCCCTACTTTAAAATCGTAGCCGTGGATAGCCGCAAGCGCCGGGACGGACGTTATATCGAGCAGCTCGGCACCTACGATCCGATGAAGGAAGGCGAGAACTACATGATCGATCTTGAGATCGCTGACAAGTGGCTCGGAGTCGGTGCTAAGCCTTCCGAAACCGTTGCCAGCATCATCCGCAAGGCCCGCACTTCGGCTGCCAAAGCTTGAGTCACGCTTCCTGAACCAATTCTCCTACCGCGCCTCGATTTTCGAGGTGCGGTTTTTTTATATCCACTTCCCCGTGTTCTGTTGCCCGCAATTCCACCACGGCGACCGACAATCTAGGGAACTCTTTTTCGATCATCGCACCCGCCGGTTCTTGCCGATCGGGTGTTTTGTGTCTGGACTGCTCCGCCGACAGGCCGCTCATGGACTACGCCACTCTCATTTCCCAACGTCGCCGCCGATTCGCGGAAGTCTCCGAATCCATCGAAGATCCTTCGCTTTTCGAGAACGCCAAGCGTGCCACCGAGGTGATGCGTGAACATCGGCGGCTCAAAGAGACACTCGCGCTCTGGGACGAGCTCGAAAGCATCCGCAGTCAAATCAGCGACAATCAGGAGCCTGCCAAAGGTGACGACGATGAGTTGGCCGCCATGGCGAGCAGCGAACTTCCCGAACTCGAGCAACGAGTTCCGGTGCTCGAGGAAAAGCTCCAGTATGCCCTGCTCCCCGCCGACCCCGATGAAGATCGCGACGCTCTGATTGAAATCCGTGCCGGAGCCGGTGGCGATGAGGCTTCGCTCTTCGCGGCTGAGTTGATGCGGATGTACCAACGCCACGCTGAGAATCGGGGATGGAAGACCGAACATCTTGGCAGCAGCCCGTCTGATGTCGGAGGATTCAAGGAAGTCGTCCTCCGCGTGACGGGCGACGAGGTTTTCCGCTACCTCAAATACGAAAGCGGCGTCCACCGGGTCCAGCGTGTCCCCGCCACCGAGACCCAGGGACGGATCCACACATCGACGGTTACCGTTGCCGTGCTCCCTGAAGCTGAGGAGGTCGACATTCAGATCCGGCCCGACGAGCTTCGCATCGAAGTCTGCCGCGCGGGTGGTGCCGGTGGTCAGCACGTCAACCGCACCGAGTCGGCCGTTCAGGTCTTCCACCTTCCGACCGGTCTGATGGTACGTTGCGAGGACGGACGCTCCCAAGGGCAGAACAAGGAACGCGCGCTTCAGATCCTGCGCAGCCGCCTCTACGAGGCGAAACAGCGCGAGACTCAGGAAAAATATTCCGCCACCCGGCGCGCCCTGATTGGCTCCGGTGACCGCTCGGAAAAAATTCGCACCTACAATTTCCCCCAAAGCCGGATCACGGATCATCGCATCGGCCTGACGACCCACAACCTCGACGGGATCCTTGCGGGCGACCTGGCAGAGCTCACTTCAGCCCTGCAAAGGACCGAAATGGCCGAGCGTTTGGCGGAAGCGGAATCAAGCAATCGCGCCTGATCTTTCGAATTTTTACACTCCCCACTTGGTAAAAGGCTGGGATTCCGGCGGTTGTCGTTCCAATTTGGCCGCGTTCGCCTGCATTCCGATGAGTTCCGCTGTTCAGATTCTCCACAAAGACCGTATTCCTGCCTCTGGTTGTCTCGTGATTCCAGGACGCGTGGATGCGCAAGAGCTTCCGCAGCTCATCAATCTCTTCGCAGACCGGGCCATTACCTGGTTGATCGAGGAATCCACGGATCTCGACCCCGAAATCGGTGCTCTTTTGGAAAAATCCGGTTCCGGCGCGGCCTTCTCGGACGGAGATAGCGACCCAGCCGCTGCCGGCGAGCAGCTCGCGTCATCGATCAGCGACGGTGCCGTTCTTATTTTCGTTCCAAGCAAGCAGGCTGCCCGCCCATCCGTTCCCTGCCACATTCAGGGAAAAACTTTGGCAACACTGGGCGCATTTAAGCTTCCAACGCTTCCAATTGCCATCGATTACCCCCATGAGTCCGCGCTGAGAATCGAGCGCTCCGGATCACTTCCACGTGCCGTGATTGCTGTCGGCAAAGTCATTTCGGTAAAACAATCAAGCGGCTCGGCCCTGAGGCAAGGATTACTCGAAGCGGCAGAAGAAGCGTTCTCCGCCCGTGCCTTCCTCAAAGGCTCGCTCGCGATGGCTCTCCTTGAGGGCCTCAAAAAACACGGCAGCCACAGCAAAGTTCATGACGGATCGGATGATTCGACACTCGGCTTTGATCGCCTGCTCGGCGCAGCCTTAGTGCTTTCAAAGCACATCAAAGAGGAAACCGATGGTTCCCGGGTAGGCATCATTCTTCCTCCTGGAAAAGCCGGCCTCGTCGCCAATCTCGCCGTCATCTTCGCCGGCAAGACGCCGGTGAACCTTAACTTCACCGCCAGCCACGAAGCCATTCGTTCGGCGATGCGTCAGGCCGGGCTGGATCGCTACATTACCGCCGATCCATTTGTTAGGAAAGTCGCGTCCTTCCCGTGGCCACCGAACCGCGATTTGATTTTCATCGAAAGGGTCCTTCCCACACTCAAGAGCAAGATCATCACCTGGACGATTCTTGCCAAACTTCTCCCCGTCCGCGCGATCGCCACGATCTTCGGTATTGGGAAGAAAAAGAACAATGACGAGGCGGTCCTACTCTTCACCTCCGGGTCATCTGGAGAACCTAAAGGCGTCTCCCTTTCCCATCGCAACATCCTGGCCAACGTCTGCCAGTTTTCCTCGCGTCTTCATGTTTCTGAAGGATCGAAGCTGCTCGGCTGTTTGCCATTGTTCCATTCATTTGGCGCTACCGTGACCTTGTGGTTTCCGGTGATTGAAGGAGTGGATCTCGTGACCTACCCGAATCCCATCGAAACAAAACGACTCGGAGAGCTCATCTCGCAACACGGAGTGAACATCCTCCTTGCCACGCCAACATTCCTGCGTGGCTACATGAAGCGGGTCGATCCCGAGCAACTCAAGAGCGTCGAACTCGTCGTCACGGGAGCGGAGAAGCTTCCCGAAAGCCTCACCACCGCCTTCAAGGAGAAGTTCGGAATCGCACCACAGGAAGGCTACGGCCTCACGGAAACTTCCCCTGCGACGAACGTCAACCTCCCCGATCCCGAGCCGGAATCCGGAGAAGGTGCCATCCCTGCAAGCCGTCCCGGCTCGGTCGGCCATCCGCTGCCCGGCATCGCCGTTCGGCTCACCAACCCAGCAACCGACCAAGCCTGCCCGCTCGATCAACAGGGAATCATTTGGCTCAAGGGCGCCAACATCTTCTCCGGCTATCTCAACAACCCGAAGAAGTCGGAAGAAGTTCTCACCAAGGACGGCTGGTTCCGCACCGGCGACGTCGGCCGCGTCGATGCCGACGGCTTCCTCTTCATCGAAGGCCGTATTTCCCGATTCTCAAAAATCGCCGGCGAAATGGTTCCTCATGAAACCGTCGAGGCAGCGATCAACAAGGCGCTAGGTCTCGATTCCGAGGCCGAACGCAAAATCGCCATCGTCGGCATTCCCGATAACCAGAAAGGCGAAGCCATCATCCTTCTTTCCACCATTGCCGGCCAAGCCCTTGAACAAGAGTGCATCGATTTGCGCTACAAACTCATGGATGCGGGCCTCCCCTCACTCTGGTGCCCGAGGGCGATCGTCCCCGTCAACGAGATCCCCGTACTCGCGTCAGGAAAACTCGATCTCAAAGGCTGTGAGCACCTCGCCTTGAGCGACAACTGAAAAGGGTTCAGATCACTCCCCCCTCCCGCTAACAGCATCGAGGATCGATCTATAATTCGCCGATCGCCTTCATGATCCGGTCGGCGACCATTTTGTAGCCTTCCTTGCCGGTTGACTGCTCCATCTCCTCCTTGCTGAAGACAAGTGGGCGTCCTACATGAACATCGATCCGTGCGAGGCGGATGCGTCCTGACCCACGAGGAAGCGCTTCCCTCGCTCCGCGGATTCGAATGGGTTGGATCACCGCACCTGATTTCATGGCGATCAGGCCGACACCAGGCTGAGCGACTCCAAGCTCACCATTCTCGGTCCGCTCTCCCTCGGGGAAAACCAAGACACGATTCCCCTGCTTGAGCAGGCGGATGATCGTCTTAAGACTCGCCATGTCCGGGCGGTCCTGATCAACGGGAATCGCCTTCCACCGCGTGTACAACCACTTGGCTGGACCACGGAACAGAGTCTTACGGGCGAGATAATACATTTCATCTTCGTAGAGAGTGCCGATCAGGGGGGGATCGAGAAAGCTCTGGTGATTCGACACCACGAGGACAGATCCATTCGTCACCAGATGCTCCTTCCCGCGAACTCGCAGTCCGAAAAGCCCGCGGAACGCACTCCTGAGAGTCATCCACCCGCTCCAATATACCCACCTCATCATGATCTACTAGATTTCTCGTATTTCCAGACCTTGCGAACGCAGAATTTCAAGAGCTGCTTCCACTCCGCTCTCAATGGTATGAGCCGAGGTATCAAGAATCGCCGCACCATCCGCAACTTTGAGCGGCGCCGTCTTGCGCTGACTATCGTCCCGATCCCGGTCGGCAACGGAATCCACTTCACCCGCCGCCACTCGCCTCTGGGCACGAACCGTCTCATCCGCATCAACGTAAATCTTATAGGGCGAGTCAGGAAAAACCACGGTTCCGATATCACGCCCTTCCATCACGACATCTGAGCTGTTGAGATAGTTCCGCTGGAGCGCCACCAGGCGCTTCCTCACCTCGGGAATGGCAGAAACCGCCGAGACATTGCCATTCACCATCTCGCTTCGAAGTGCCTCTCCTAGATCCACCCCATCGATGCGCACTGTGGAAGAAAGTCCATCCACGCCGCAGTCGATCGTCATTTTGTTCAGAGCCGAAACAACAGCTGCTTCACTTGACAGATCGATGCCGTCTTCAATCAACCGCCAAGTGACCGCCCGATACATCGCTCCAGAATTCACCATGACGAGCCCAAGTCTCCTCGCAAGCTCCCGGGCAAGGGTGCTTTTCCCTGAGGCTGCGGGGCCATCGATAGCAATTGCGAAGCGGGAACTCATGAACTTTCGGGGCTAGTCTCAATGGGGCGACTCATGCGGTGAAGGCTATTTGCCTTCTCCAGCCAGCCACGGATTGATGGGTGATCTCCTTGCTCCAGAGACTTCTGGAGCTCGCCCAAGGCTTCGATCGCTTGGGAAACGGAATAGGAAACAGCGCTCCGGTTTTCCATCAGAATCTCGGACCACATATCCGGATCTCCACCAGCAACCCGAGTGGTATCACGCAGCCCCCCTCCACCAAAGCGAGCATCCGAAGGATCCTTGAGGCTGACCATAGCTGCCGCCGCCGCGATCACATGGGGAAAGTGGCTGATTCTTGCCACCAGATCGTCATGACTCTTCGAATCCGTCCAACAGATCCGACAGTCCAAACCACTCCAGAACGCCTCGAGTTTCGCCGCCCACGGATCCCCGATCTGATCGTCATCGGTCAAAAAACACATCGCTCCCGAAAAGAGATCCTTTTTGCTGGCCTCGACACCACGCTGTTCGGAGCCAGCCATGGGATGCCCGCCAATGAACGGAATCCGCTTCTGCTTGAGAAGCCCACCGGGACGACGATGCACCACTCCCTTCACACTCCCGACATCCGTCACCAGCGACGAGGAATCCAAACCGGCTTCCAACGCAAGTTCGATCAATGACTCCATCGCCCCAACAGGAACGCTCAAGATCACGAGATCCGCTCCCGAGATGGCATTTTTGAGATCGGTGCCTGCGCCCTCGATCCCGAGATCGCGTGCACTCTCCGCCGCCTCAGCCCGGCGAGCCCACAATCTCGTTTCGACACGATCCTGCATGGCCATCGCAAGCGACCCTCCGAGCAACCCCCCACCGAGGATCGCGATCTTTTCTATCTCTTTCAACAGTCGTGGAATAGAATGAGCCGGACCCCGGGGTCCGGCTCGAAGGAGACGGGAAAACCTCAGAATTCGATCAAGGCACACGGAAGTATTTCTTCTCTGCAGGCGGATAGGTCGGATCTGCGACCATGGTGCCGCTCGCAAAATCCTTCACGTTGATCATCTTATTGTTGTAAGGACTGAAAACGAATCCATCCCGCCCTGGAACCCTGCGCGCCACTGGAACTGCGGCCTTTGGCTCAGGCTTGGTTGGCAATGGGTCCTCGATCGTTTCGGTGATCTTTCGTTCGCTGCTCTCAGCCTTCTTCTTCAGCTCATCAGCCCGGGAAGAAACATCATCAGCCATCTTCTTTTGGCCATCAGCAGGCATCGCTGTGTCGGCAGCGCGATTTGCGGCAACGTCAGTAGGAGGAACCGGAGGAGCCTCGTCCGGAACGGGCGTGCAGGAAATAATCCAACCTGTAAGAACCACAGTAGTGAGAGTTGAGGCAATTTTCATAGAATCGAAGGTAAAGGGCGCTTCAGAGAACCTGAACGCGAGTGAGAGTTTCAAGTTTCCTTTCGACAAGGTCAAGTCGCAGGCGATACCGATATTCTCTCATTTTTCCCGAGATCTCCCTTGCGAGCCGATTTAAGTCAAAGTGCGAGCATGCGTTAAGACGTCCGGTGTTTTACCCACGCAAAGCAACCAAGGCTTGTCCCCTCGCCGGCCGAGAATCAATCTGAGCCCATGTATGAAGCGCCGATCGTGGTCCGAGCTGAGATCATTTCTATCCTAAAGCCAGGGCTCTGCGCCGTCCGCCTGCCCAATGGCAAAACAAGCCTAGGCCACCTGTCCAAAAGCCTTCGTTTGGAAAAGCAGGAGCTTAGCCATGGTCAGATGGTCGAACTCGAAATGACCCCCTTCGATTTTGACTCGGGCCGGATTGCACGGATTCTCAGCTGAAATCCGAAGGACCATCGACGAGGTCGCCTCCTGAACCGTGAAACGTGATTCCCAGACAAAAAAGAAGCGGCCCGACCGATTTACCCCTGGAAAAACCCAAAACCAAGAAGCATATCAGCCGGACCGCCTGCTAGTTGTCGCGACATGCGAAACATAGAAATCATCTAGAATCAGTCAACCTCGAAATTACGAAAACCTCGAAAAAGTTCCAATTCTCTGCGATCCACTGGATGAGCCGATTCCTCTTTACCCCAGAACTGTTCGGCATGCTCCCTGCTAGCAGCTCGAGTCGGCACAAGGCGTCTGCACAAGGCTGGTGAGTCCTGGCAGCCTTTCAGAGGCGCAGGGAGTGTTCGATCCCGAACTGCGCAAAGGGGTCTTCCTCGATCTGGTGGAAGAAAACCAGACTTCGTGGGGCGATGCGCGGCTCTCCCCTCTCACCGACAAACTCAAGCTCGTGGACGGCACGCTGCTGCCCGCCCTGCCACGCATGCATTGGGCACTCTGGCTCAACGATCAAAACCGCGCCGCCAAGCTGCATCTGAAGTGCTCCGTGCTGCGCCAGGGTGCTTGCGATGCACTCATCACGGCGGGAAACTCCTGCGAACGCAAGGCGCTGCGTCAGTTCGTCAAGAAAGGGGGCGATCATCGTCGCCGATCGCTACTAGCTTGAATTCGCCCTTCCCTATTTGCCCTTCCATCCCCACGATCCCCGCCTACATGGATCCAGTCAGGCCACATACTTCCGGGGAGATCACCCTGCACGGTATCCCCGTCTCACGGGGCATCGGCATCGCCCCCATCCATGTCATCGCCCGCGGCTTCAACGCGCCTGAAGTCTATCGAATCACCGACGTCGAGTTCGAGAAGCACCGTTTCTCCGTCGCATTGGAGAAGACCAAAGAACAACTTTCCGAGCTCCAGAAGCGGATCGAGTCAATTTCCGGCGAAAAAGACAGTCAGATTTTCGAGGCTCACCTGATGATGCTCGAAGACCGGGCCATCGTCGATCGGGTCAAGGAAGCTATCGTCGAACGCGGTCAAAATGCCGAGTTCGCCCTCTACGCCGTTGCCCAGAATTTCCTCGAAGCCATGCGCCGCGTCCCGGACCCCTACCTACGCGAGCGCACTGCCGACATCGAAGACGTTTGCCAGCGGGTCCTGAGAAACTTTTCTCACGAGGACCAACGCGATAGCGCGCCTCAGGAACAACACGTCCTCGTCGCCTACGACCTCTCGCCATCGGACACCGCCGCGATGAACCGGCAATTGCTGCTCGGCTTCGCCACGGAACTCGGCAGCGTCAACTCCCACACCGCCATCCTCGCTCGCGCACTCGGCATTCCCGCTGTTGTCGGAATCGAGGGCGCTGTGCTGGCCGTCAAAGCACTCACCCCCGCGATTCTCGACGGCTATTCCGGAAAACTAATCCTCGACCCAACGGAGGAAACCCTCCGTCACTACACGGAACTCAAAGAAGCCAAGGATCGTGTCCGCCATGAACTTGAGGCCCACCGCGACGATGCCGCCGTCACCAACGACGGCCGGGCCATCACGCTTTCTGCCAACATTGAGCTCGTTGAGGAACTCCAACTCGTTCAGAACAGCGGAGCCAAAGGCGTAGGGCTCTACCGCACCGAATTCCTCCTTCTCAACGGCGAGGAACTTCCCGGCGAGACCCAGCAGACAGAGACCTACACGCGCCTCGCCGAAGCCCTCGCACCCCATCCTCTGATCATCCGCACCCTCGATGCCGGCGGTGACAAACTTCCCATCGAGCCCCTCACCGAGCCCGAGCCAAACCCCTTCCTCGGTTGGCGAGGCATCCGTGTGTCACTCGATCGCCCGGACATGTTCAAGGAACAACTCCGCGCCATCCTCCGAGCCAGCGCCCACGGTCGCGTCGCCGTCATGTTCCCCCTCATTTCCGGGATCAAGGAGGTCCGCCGCGGCAAGAACATGATCAAGGAGTGCATGGACGAACTCGCCGCCCTTGATATTCCCTTCGACGAGAATCTCGAAACCGGTGTGATGATCGAGGTCCCCTCCGCCGCGGTGATCGCCGACTTGATCGCTCCAGAAGTCGATTTTTTCTCCATCGGCACCAATGACCTCATTCAATACACGGTGGCCGTCGACCGTGTGAATCACAACGTCGCCGAGCTCTATCGTCCGACCCACCCCGCCGTCATTCGGCTGATTAAACAAACCATCGACGCGGGCACAGCGAACGGCATCTGGACGGGTGTTTGCGGTGAAATGGCCGGCGATGTCCTTCTCACCCCTCTTCTTCTCGGCCTCGGCGTCGAAGAACTCTCCGTCGGCCCGCACCAGGTCCCGCGCGTCCGCAGAGCCATCCGCGCCCTGAGCCATTCGGAATGTAGCACCATGGCCAATGAAGCCCTCAAAACACCGCTCAGCCTCGACATTCTGGAAATGACCAGTTCTCTGGCCTCAAAATACTACCCAGAACTCGTCGACTGAGAAAACTTAAGTCGTTGATCATCAACCCCCCAGAAAAAAAGAGCCTCAATCCCAAAATTTTTTGGACATTTTCGGGAACAATTCTATTCCTCTATGGTTCACCCATCGGGTGAAACGCCCAGGAACAATCAATCCAACTAACGAAACCAAAATGTGAAATTCATTCTGAAAACCCTCATCATGGCCGGCCTTTGTGCTCCTATGGCCTTCGCCTGCGACACCTGCGACAAGCACAAAAAGGACACTGACAAGGACGAAGTCGTGCTCGCCGACAAGTGCAAGAAGTGCGATGACGACAAGGACGAAGAGTCTACCCTTGCTGGCAAATGCAAGAAGGAGTGCGACAAGGACGAAGATCCTGCCCTCGCTGGCAAATGCAAGAAGGAGTGCGACAAGGACGAAGATCCTGCTCTCGCTGGCAAGTGCAAGAAAGAGTGCGACAAGGACGAAGATCCTGCGCTCGCTGGCAAGTGCAAGAAAGAGTGCGACAAGGACGAAGATCCTGCGCTCGCTGGCAAGTGCAAGAAAGAGTGCGACAAGGACGAAGATCCTGCCCTCGCTGACTGCGGCAAGTGCAAGAAGGACGACGACCACGAAAAGAAGGAAGAAGCGCTCTACGCTTAACTTCCTGATCTCTGGATCGAATCATTTCACAAAGCCACTGGGTCTTCCCAGTGGCTTTTTTGTTTGTCGCTCCGCGCTTCGATGCTCGCCGGAGGTAAAGTCCCGTTTATCCTTGCCTTTCCCGCAACTCGGAATATGAACCCGGCGTCTTCCGTCCCGGAAGACTCAGCGGTTCTCCAGTCGAACCGCTCCCGTTGCCGGTCTTCATCGATGAGAGAATGGTCCTGGGTTCCACCTAACACACCCCTCATCGAGACCCGCTCAGGCACCAGCTATTGGAAGCCGGGCAACAAAACAACATGACCCCGCATACATTCGAGGCGCTGCCATTGGCCGCGCCCATCCAGCGCGCACTTGCCGAGCGCAATTATACCACCCCATCGCCGATCCAAGCTCAAGCCATCCCGCTTTTGCTCGAGGGCCGCGACCTGCTAGGCTGCGCCCAGACCGGCACCGGAAAAACCGCCGCCTTCTCGCTGCCGATTCTGCAGGAGCTCTACGGCGACCCTCGTCCGCTTCGCCCCAAAAGCCCGCGCGTGCTCGTCCTCACCCCCACTCGCGAGCTCGCCACCCAGGTCGGCAAGAGCCTCGAAACCTACGGGAAGTACATTAAAATCAAGCATGCCCTCGTTTACGGCGGCGTCGGCCAACGCCCGCAGGTCAATGCCATGCGCAGCGGAGTCGACGTCCTCGTCGCCTGCCCCGGTCGCCTGCTCGACCTGATCGACCAAGGCCACATCAACCTTTCCAGCGTCGACTTCTTCGTCCTCGATGAAGTCGACCGCATGCTCGACATGGGCTTCCAGCGCGATGTCCAACGCATCGTCGCCCTGCTCCCCAAAAAGCGCCAATCGCTCTTTTTCTCTGCCACCCTGGCCCCGGCCATGGTCCAGCTCGCGCACACGATCCTCGTTAATCCTGCCACCGTTTCCATCGCTCCGGAAACCACCACCGCAGAAAAGGTCGAACAACGCGTCTGCTTCATCGAACGGGATAACAAGCGCTCGCTTCTCATCAAACTTCTCAGCGAACAAAAGGAAGGCGAGCTAGCGATCGTTTTTTCCCGCACCAAGCACGGCTCGGACAAGCTCGCCCGCATGATCAGCAAGGAAGGCATTCCCGCCGAAGCCATCCACGGCAACCGCTCCCAACCACAGCGCGACCGCACCCTCGAACGCTTCCGACAAGGAAAGGTTCCCGTGCTCGTCGCAACCGACGTCGCCGCCCGCGGTGTCGATGTCAAAGCAGTGACTCTCGTCGTCAACTTCGACCTCCCAAACGAACCGGAAGCCTACGTTCACCGCATCGGCCGCACCGGTCGTGCCGGGGCCACCGGCACCGCGGTATCCTTCTGCTGCCCTGACGAACGCGACTATCTGCGTGATGTCGAGAAGCTCATTGGCAACACCCTTACCGTCGACACCGACCAGTGCTGGCACCTCGCCTCACTGGCACAGGACCACGTCCGCCACGGCAATCGCTCAAACGGCGTTCCTAAGATCAAACAAGGCAACCGCTCGGGCGGTGGCGGTCGCTCCGCTGGGAGTAACCGCTCAGGCGGATCATCCAACCCAGGAAACTCTGGTGGCGGTAGTGCTGGTGGCGGCAGCCGTCGTCGCCGTCGCAACCCACGCCGCGCCAACGCCTGAGCAAAGGCTAAGCGCCTTCACTTCGGCTCACTGCGACCATCGGTCGTAAGCGAGCGTCCGGTGTTCGCGCCTTCGCTGCCCAGGAATCAAACCAGATGAACCATCGCCCCGTCCCTTGCTCCGAAGAAGCACCGGCCCCTTCGATCCAGCGTAGCGAGGCCTTGGAATCGGGCGATTCCGACCACTGAACAATCGGTCCGTGATCGACGGCTTGAGCCGAAACGGCGAGGTGAAAGAGAAGTATGGATCAAAGTATCAGGATTCTTCCCAACCAAGGGCTTCATCTCGTTCGCTTTCCATGGCAATGCTTGGATGGCACCCCGGCACCGACGAGGCCACGCCTTTTGCGATCAAAACCTCAGCCGGACCTGACCATCTGCCCTTGGCAGCGACGCGCGGACCACTACACTTCGCCCCATGTCTTCGAGCTTCGGCCACGCTTTCCGTATCCACACTTTCGGCGAATCCCATGGAGGAGGCGTCGGCGTCATTATCGATGGCTGCCCGCCGGGCATTTTGCTCACCGCCGAGGACATCCAGCTCGAACTCGACCGACGCCGCCCCGGCCAGTCTGAAATCGTCACCCCGCGCAAGGAGTCCGACACCTGCGAGATCCTTTCCGGCCTCCACGACAAGCTCACCCTCGGAACTCCGATCTGCATCACCGTCCGTAACCAAGACCAGCGCCCCGGTGCCTACGACGAAATGGCCGTGAAATACCGTCCGTCCCACGCCGACTACACCTACGACGCCAAATACGGCCTGCGCGCCCCCTCCGGTGGCGGTCGCGCCTCCGCCCGCGAAACCATCGGCCGCGTCGCCGGAGCCGCCGTCGCAAAAAAAGTCATCGCCTCCCTTTTCCCCGATGTCGAAATCCTCGCCTGGGTGAAATCCATTCACGACCTCGAAGCCGACGTCGACCCCTCGACCGTCACCCTCGCCGACATCGAATCGAACATCGTCCGCACCGGCGACCCCATCGCAGCAGAAAAAATGATCGAGCGCATCAAGCAGATCCGCGCCGACGGCAACTCGATCGGCGGTACCGTCGAATGCGTCATCCGCAACTGCCCTCCCGGCCTCGGCGAACCGGTCTTCGACAAACTCGAAGCCGAACTCGCCAAAGCCATGATGTCGCTCCCCGCCACCAAAGGCTTCGAAATCGGCTCAGGCTTCGCCGGCACCCGCATGACCGGCAGCGAACACAACGACCCCTTCCGCATGATTGACGGCAAAGTCCGCACCACCTCGAACCGCTCCGGCGGCATCCAAGGCGGCATCTCTAACGGCGAAAACATCATCTTCCGCGTCGGCTTCAAACCCACCGCCACCATCATGACTTCTCAGGAAACCGTGACATCCTCCGGGGAAGACACCGAACTCAAAGGCCGCGGGCGTCACGATGCATGCGTCCTCCCACGCGCCGTCCCCATGGTCGATGCCATGGCCGCCCTCGTCATCTGCGATCACCTCCTGCGCCAGCGCGCGCAGTGCGGGAGCTAACAGAACGCCGAATCCCTCATCGGTATTGTTCAATTCGGCATGCAGCCTTTCATCTCATCCCTCAACCTCGAAAACATTCCGCAGCTCAGCCTCGGAACGGCAGCCCTGTTGATTTTCGGCGCGATCGCCAGCCTCGCCGTACTGCGCGGACTACTGAGGATTCTATGGGGCACCACCGTTCTCTGCCTTTCAGGACTCGCCGCATTCTTCTCTTGGCAGCACGCCCATTCCCTCGCTCAGCAGTGGTTCAAACAAGAGCCCTCATGGTTCTCGATCGCCCTCCCACTGCTCTCCTTCCTCTTCGTCTTCTTCCTCCTTCGCGCCGTCAGCCGTTTCGTCGCCCGACCTCTTGGCGAATCCAATGACGAAACCGCCGAACACGGCCGACGCTCACCCACCCGCTGGGTCGTCACTCTTCTTCTCAGTCTCATCCCGACCAGTCTGCTCTGGTTCGCCGGCGCTACCCTGCTCCGTCACGCCGGCTCCGTCGCCGAGATCAAAACCTACGTCGAAGGAATCGCCAAGCAGCCCGTATCCGACCAAACCGCCTTCCTCGCCAAACTCAAACAAGACATCGAAGGAGCCGTCCCGTCCGACTGGTTTTCCAAAGTCGACCCCCTCACCAGCGACCTCCGCATGACTCTCGCCAAGCTCATTTCCTCTGCCGACGATCCTGCCCCAAAAGCCACCGCCGTCCTCGAGGTGCCCGCAATAAAAACCATCATCCTCGGCGACCCCGACCTCCGCCAGCTCGCTCGCGACGGTCGTTACTCCGACATTTTGCGAGACCCCCGCCTCGATCAGATGCTCGAAAACGACAACCTCCGCGAAGTCCTCCAAGATCTCGACCTCTAAATTTTCATTCAAAAACCTTGGCGTCCTTGGCGTCTTGGCGGTTCCTTTTCCCCACATCCATGTCCTACCTCGTCACCATCGGCCTCGAAGTCCACTGCCAGGCAAAAACAGAAACCAAAATGTTCTGTTCCTGCCGCACCTCCTTTGCCGACGAGCCGAACACCCACACCTGCCCCATCTGCCTCGGCCTCCCCGGTGCCCTCCCGGTCCTCAACCGCCACGCTATCGAGAAAACCCTGCTCGCCGGCCTGCTCATCGATTGCACCTCGCCCGAAATCTCCAAATGGGACCGGAAGAACTACTTCTATCCGGACATGCCGAAAAACTACCAGACCACCCAGATGGACCTCCCCCTCTGCCTCGGCGGCGAAGTCCCCCTCTACGATCATTGCTACCCCACCGACGTGCGGAAAAATATCCCACGCCCCGGCTTGAAGGTCCGCCTCAACCGCATCCACCTCGAAGAAGACGTCGCCAAATCCACCCACCTCGGCAGCTCATCGATCATCGACTACAACCGCGCCGGCACCCCTCTGATGGAAATCGTCAGCGAGCCCGACATCGAGTCCTCCGCCGAAGCCTTCGCCTTCCTCAACAGCCTCCAGATGATCCTCCGCCAAGGCGGCATTTCCGACGCCGACATGGAGAAAGGCCAACTCCGCTGCGACGTGAACATCTCCATTCGGAAAAACGAAAGCGATCCCCTTGGCAACCGCATCGAGCTCAAAAACCTCAACTCCATCTCTGCTGTTAGACGCGCCATCGACTACGAAATCGAACGCCAATCCGGTGACCTCGATCAAGGTATTCTCCAAATCCAGTCCACCCGCCGCTGGGACGACGACCGCGGCGAATCCCAGCTCCTCCGCACCAAAGAAGACGCCCACGACTACCGCTACTTCTCCTGCCCCGACCTGCTCCCCATCCGCACCGCGCCGATCCTCGAAAAAGTCCGCCCGCTCCTAACAGAACGCCCGCACCACCGCGCCGCCCGCTACGAAGCCGACTTCGGCGTCACCACCTACGACGCCGCCGTCCTTTCCTCCGACCTCCCGCTCGCCCTCTACTTCGAAGCCCTCGCCGCCAACCCCAAGGTCCGCGGCAAGAAAGCCGCCAACTTCCTCCTCAACACCCTCCTCGGACTCCTCAACGAGCGCTCGATCGCCATCGCCGACGCCCCACTTTCCGCCGAGAAAACCGGCCAACTCCTCGAACTCGTCGAGTCCGGCCAACTCGCCCTCAATCAGGCCAAGGAAGTCCTCCTCGTGCTCCTCGAAGCCCCCGAAAAAGACCCCGCCGCCATCGCCAAGGAAATGGGCTTCGAACCCGCCGACGCCGGCGAACTCGAAGCTTTCTGCGACCAAGCCATCGCAGCCAACCCCAAGCAAGTCGCCGAAATCAAAGCCGGCAACGACAAGCTCATCAACTTCCTAACAGGCCAAGTCATGAAGCTCTCCAAAGGCAAAGCCAACCCGAAGCAAGTCACCGAGATCCTCCGATCCAAACTTCAGTAGCCCCCGCCCCCCAGCCTCCGACCGGCATCCACCCAATCGCGAAGCTCAAACTCACTTATGGAGATCAAACGTTACCTCCCCGAATTCGCCCATTCACTTTGCACGCGCTTCGAAGGTGAGAACATTCCGCTGCTTTTGGCAGGAGGCTGGGCCGTGTGCTTTCACGGATACTCTCGAACCACCCTCGACGTCGACTGGATTTGCCAGCGTTCCCATTACGACAAAGCGTGCGAGCTGATGTCCGGTTTGGGATTTGATAAAGCCACTGACGGCATGGCCTCGCGATTCAAACACATCCGCGACCCTTCCATTCCATTTACCGATCTCATCTGGGTCGACGATAAAACTTTCAATGCCATGTCAGAGACCGCGACACAATCGTCGCCGCCTTTGCCAGTTCCCATGGTCGGCTTTACCTCCCTTCTTGCCATGAAGCTCTACGCGCTCAAAGACAATGATGAACGGGGATACAAGGACCTGCTTGATATCAGAAAGCTCCTGCTCAATAATCCAGCAGTGGTGAACGACGAGGAACTCCGACTCATGTGCGAGCGCTACGCCACCCCTCAGACTTTCGACATGATCAAAAATCCCTCATGAAGATCATCGACCTCAACCTCCCGGACCTTTCCGACCACCCGCCAGATCCACATGTGGATCTCGGAGTCTACGAAGCATGGGTCCGAGGTGATGCGGCAACTCGTTGCCGTGCCAACATGACTGATGATGAAATCGCCGCCGATTTCAAGAGGAACGAAGGAAGTCAAATTCGACCTTGGCCAAATTTTGGATCATTGTCAGACTGAGGGCTCATATCCCTTGGTTGAAAGGATTACACGAATAGAACTCAATGACCCTCCTCCATGGCGACTGCCTAAAAGTCCTCCCCACCCTCGCCGAAGCCTCCCACGACCTCGTCGTCACCTCCCCGCCTTACAACCTCGGGATCAACTACCGCTCCTTCGACGACACTGCCAGCCGCTCTGACTTCCTCGACTGGTGCCGCGCTTGGTCGGCTGAAGTAAAGCGCGTCCTAACAGACGACGGTTCCTTCTTCCTCAACGTCGGTGCCGCCCCCTCGAACCCGCTCTTCCCCCACCAGGTTCTTCTCGCTCTAACAGACGAGCTCTTCGTCCTCCAGAACACCTTTCACTGGATCAAATCGATCACCATCGAAACCCGCAAAGGCGAGCAGATCAGCGCCGGGCATTTCAAGCCAATCAACTCGAAGCGTTACGTCAACGACTGCCACGAATACGTCTTCCACCTCACCAAAGCCGGCACCGTCCCGCTCGACCGTCGCGGCGCCGGCGTCCCCTATCAGGACAAATCCAACATCGCCCGCTGGGGCCACACCGGCGGCGAGGACAAGCGCTGCCGCGGCAACACCTGGTTCATCCCCTACGACACCATCAAATCCCGCGAAAAAGAGCGCCCGCACCCCGCCACCTTCCCCATCGGACTCGTCGAGCAATGCATCCGCCTCCACGGAAAAGGCCCCAACACCCGCCTGCTCGACCCCTTTCTCGGCATCGGCACCTCAGCCCTCGCCGCCAAGAGCCAGCAGATCGCCCATTTCACCGGCATCGAACTCGACGACTACTACCTCTCCGTCGCCAAAAAACGCCTCGAAGCCCCGGAAGAAAAGGAACTCTTCTAAAAGTGGCTGGAGCGTCTCGCTCCAGTCCGTGCAAGGAGCGTCGCGCTCCTCTACCCGCTTTTTTGGAGTTTGAAGTTTAGAGTTTAAAGATTCTCCTATCTCCGTGTCCGAACCAATCTCCGTCGAAGAATTCACCAAGGTCGAATCCATCTTCGTCCGTCATCGCAACGTGCTGGCCGTCCGCGCCCAGTTCACCCCGATCTATACCGATCACTACCTGCACCTCATGGAGCAAAAGATCCGGCACGCCAGCGAGCTCGACCAGATGCTCAAGGATACCCTCGCGATGCTCACGCTCCACGCCGTCGCCCGACCATGGGCGGAGACCATCGCTTGGACCATCAACCTTCGCGCCCCTCGCGTAAATCTCTTCGCCTCCGCCTCTTCCCTCGAGGAAAGCATCGTCGGCCGCCTCTTCACCGAAGGCGTCCGCGAACCTGACCGGAACTTTTTCTACGCCCAGACCATCTCGGAAAAATTGCCCGAACCCCGGCTCTCCACCCTCGAAGTCGACGACCGCGATCCCCTTCACTGGGTCGAGCAGTATTACAAGCAATCCGAGCAGCGCCCGGCCCGCGCCTTCCGCCTCGATGACGAAGTCTTCGTCCTCATCGTCGCCCAGCCGGATTTCGACGAAGAATGGTTCGCCAGTCTCGACAAAGACGCCGTCGCCCGCCTTGAGCAAGACGAGGAAACCAAAGTTCTCGAGACCCGCAAGTTCCACTTCCACTGCGGCTGCAATCTCGAAAAAATCCTCCCCGTCCTCGGCAGCTGGCGCGAAAAGCCCGACGAACTCTTCGAAGGTGCCGACGAAATCACCATCCAGTGCCCCCGCTGCGCCGCCAGCTATCTCGTCACTCGGGATATGCTCTAATTTTGGACTACGGCGGGAAAACCCTGAAAGGCTGACGACCCCGATGCCCCATGAATCAAAGGCTCCAGCCGGATGGGTGCGGCCGATCGCTCCTCGCCCGTGATCCGGGGCTGCGGGGCCGCTCATGGACCAGGGCTCCCGGTCTCCCGCTTGGCTTCGCAAGATCATCAAGGCACCAGCGGCGGGGTGTAGTCGGATTGCAGGCGATAGAAGGCTTTCGGCAAAGGAGGATTGGCGTCGGAATAAACGATGAAGGCATAGTTCTCTTCCGTGTTGACTGAAAGGAAGGCATCATCACCAACCTCGCTCGTGGAGACCATTTTCGAGAGACACCGGAATGTCGCTGAAAATTCCACCGGCAGTATCAGAGCCTGAATTTCCGACGACGGTGCAAGCGTCGAGGTTCAGCTCCTTCAGGACAGTGCTGCTGAAGATGAAGATGCCACCGCCAGAGGAAGCGGAATTCCCAGTGAGCGTGCATTCGGTGAGGTCCACGACATCGCCATCAGGTCCAAGGAAATACCCGATCCCTCCGCCGAAGGTGGCAGAATTACCATCGAACGTGCAGCGGTTCAGGCGGACAGAGGCACCGGGGCTTCCGGCGAGGATGGAGAGCCCTCCACCGAGATAGGCGACATTGTCGCGGATGATGCAGGAATCGAGTTCCAAGGTGCCTTCTCTCATCAGGAGGCCACCCCCTTGGTGCGATGGTCTCACCCCTCCGGCCAAGGTGAGCCCCTTGAGAATGGTCTTGGCACCGGAGAGAGCCTCCATCACGCGGGAGTTGCCCCCTGCATCGATGGTCAAACCGAGGATCAGATCGGAGGCGTCGATGGTGATGCCTTCCGTGGCGGGGATATTCAACTGCCCGCTTGTTAGAGCGATGGTCTGGCCGCCGAGAGAGCGGTCAAAGCGGATGGTGCTCTTTCCGGGATAGGCTCCCGCGAGAGCGAGGGCTTCCCGCAGTGATCCGTTTCCCGAGTCGCTGGCCGAGGTGACCAGAAGCGGACCCCGATTCAGAGAGACCCCATAGATGTGCATGCTGACCGAAGCCTCCGTCTGGGCATTGATGACATGGGTGCTAGCGCTGGCGGTGAATGGGATGTCGATGCGGATGCCGTTGTCGGACCCATATTGGGATTGCGAGATCAGGCGCCCTTTGCCTCCGGTGGAGAAATAGATCAAGCGGCTCAGCGTGCTGGCATCAAGCTGCCATCCGACAGTAAGCAGCGAGAGGACGTAGTTCTTCCCGGCGCTGAGATTGTTCACCACGAACTGGCTGGTGCTGCCCCCGTAGATGAAGTTGCTGCCAACCACGGCGCTGCCGGGGCCGGCACCGCTAAAGGTGAGACTATTCGAGTCAGCCGAACGGGCATTCGGCCCGGAGAGCGTGAAGTCGGGCGTGACGATCTGGGAGCTGGCCCCGGACTGGAGAATGCCGAAAACCGGCACGCCGTCGATGGTGGTATCGACCGCGGAGCCGAACTGGTAGGCCCACAACGTCGTGGCGGCCGAAATACCCGAGCTGGCGTCATTCGTCCATCGGCTGGCGGTGACAGAGCTTTCCTCAACGATGGTGAAATCATCCACCAGCAGGGTTCGGTCACCGAGATCAGCGGTGGCTTCGAGCTTGAGAGCCGCCTCGGTCTTTCTCGCGGTGAAGACCAAGGAGAGATAGTGATAAGGCTTCCCCACACCAACCGGACGAACGCGAAACTGGTTCGTGATGGGCGCGCTGTAGTCGAGTGAAACCGGCACCTGAACCGAGTCCATCAAAGCGCGGAAAAAGACCCCCTCGCCATCGGGTGCGCTCGCCAAACGGGAGTTGGCGCGAAAGTTTACCCGGTAGGTGGTGCCAGGATCGAGTCCTGTGATTGTCGTTCCCAGCGCCCCAACGCCCTGATTGGCCTGCACGAAAGCAACCTGGGGAGGAGACGGGATGACGCCGTTGTCCGCGAAAGGATTTTGCCCGGTCGCCGGATTAAGTCCCCCACCTGAAGTTCTCTGCCATCCGTTGATCTCGCCATAGCCGGGATAGCCGGTGATGATATTTCCCTCGAAGGAAGGATTGGGAATGGTTGGCACCGCCTGCAGCGGCGAAGCCGCGAGAAGAAGGATAGGCGCGAGTTTGAACTTGGCTTTCATCAAGGATGCATGAAACTAGGGATTTCCCGGCGAATCTTCCACTCAAAATCTTAGAGTCCGTCTGAAAATGATGATGGTCGGCAATTGTGGTAGGGACGCCGGTTTCACCCGGCACCTCCCTCGCAGATCCAGGCGTGCGGAATTACCGCACCGAGCTCCTCAGGAAGCGCGCACTTGAAACCAGTTGCGGCACAGCGCGTCACAAGCAAGCGACGAAGAGGAGCGCGGTAGTTCAATCCCAATCCCTCATTCACTCCGGCAGGCAAGTGGGACGCCTCGGTGCCGGAGGCCTCAGTTCAGTGAAGGACCGAACCAACATCGGGGAGCTGATGCCACGTGGTGGATTGATTCGGCCTCCTCCTCCGGAGGCCTCACCCCTTCGGGGCACGTCGCGTTCGCTCCTGTCCACCCCGACTCCCCCGGTCGCCGTGTTGCGATCTGGAGAAATTCTTCGACACCGTCGACAACCAGAAGCTGATGGGTCGGCTGCGGCAACGCATCACCGATCCGGGCTTACTGGCACTCATCCTCAAATATCTCGAAGCGAAAGTGAAGAAGATCACCAAACGGACGCGAGGCCACTCGCCGAAGAGCGTGATTGAAGAACTCCAGAGCTACCTCCGA
>Ga0100401_1000220_pt1 | contig 46836 bp, 42 predicted proteins | sample CryGeymeta201525_FD_80421 | JGI IMG/M metagenome (GOLD analysis project Ga0100401, IMG submission 80421) | Groundwater microbial communities from Crystal Geyser aquifers in Utah, USA - Crystal Geyser metaG 2015-25 | ecosystem: Environmental > Aquatic > Deep subsurface > Groundwater | place: USA... | reverse complement strand
GGTAGTTATTTATATTACCGGCAGGGCAATTGATTTAACCATTGAAGGGGCAGATTACAATAAAGCGTTGCTCATTGTTTCGAAAAAACATCAGGAAATAAAACAAAAACTACTTTATGATTTAGAACGCGGCGGAACCTTTTTAAAAGGCGAAGGTATGTTTACCGGCGAAGAAAAACAGATTATCTACACCGTTGTCAGTCGCCGCGAAGTCGCAATTCTTGAGGAATTTATCAGTAAAATCGATCCCGATGCCTTTATTACCATTATGGATGCCAAAGAAATTCTGGGCGAAGGTTTTCAGAATTTAAACATGAAAATTAACGGAAACTGAGAATTACGTATCTTACACTCAATCCAATTTTGTAAATTTGACCGTGTTCAGAAAATTCAAAATCGGTTCATGAATTATAAATCTCTAATTTTTACGTTTTTGGCATTCATCCTGTTTTTTCAGGCGAATGCACAGTCAGTTGGTGTGGTTTTAAGCGGCGGCGGCGCCAAAGGAATGGCACATATTGGGGTACTCAGAGTACTCGAAAAAAACAATATTCCCATCGATTATATTGCCGGAACCTCCATCGGTGCAATTGTTGGCGGATTGTATGCAGCCGGTTATACCACAGAGGAAATGGAAGAATTGTTTAAATCCGACGATTTCTATTTCTGGTCAACCGGGAAAATCCAGAAAGATTACCGCTATTATTTTAAAATGCCCGAGGAAAATCCGGCATGGATAGATATCAGGGTAGATAAACGAGATGAAAAGGTAAAACTTTTGCCCCCGACCAATTTAATTCCCGAAGAACAAATGGACTTTGCATTTATGGAATTGCTGGCTGCAACAAATGCTGCATGCAAATACAATTTCGATAGCCTGATGGTGCCTTTTTTTTGCGTGGCAACCGATGTTAACAAAAGTGAACCTGTAATTTTAAGATCGGGGGATTTGGGCGCTGCAATCCGCGCTTCAATGACTGTGCCTTTCTATTTTAAACCAATTACCATTGATGGCGCTTTACTTTTCGATGGTGGAATTGTAAACAATTTCCCGCATAATGTTATGAAAGAAGTTTTTAACCCGGATATTATTATTGGTCATAAAGTTGCCAACGATCCGAAAGAAGCGGTTGCAGATGACTTGATGCGGCAGATTTCGAATATGGTTATGAGGCCAACCAATTTTGAAATTGCCGAAAAAAAGGGAATTGTGCTTGAAACTGATCTGGAAAATATTGGTTTACTCGATTTTAATAAGATTGATTTGGCAATGGTTGAAGGAATGAGAACAACTTACAATTCAATCGACAGCATCAGAAAACTTGTTCAGCGCCGGGTTTCACAAGAATCATTAAACGAGAAAAGAAAGAAATTCAAGGTTAAAAAACCTGAGCTATATTTCCAGAATATTCAGGTTGAAGGAGTTAGCGACCCGATGCAGCGAAAATACATTATTCAGTCGATTAAAGGCAATTATGATGTAATTACCTTGTCGTCGCTAAAACAGGAATACTTTAAACTAATAGCCGACGAACATATTAAATCGATTATGCCTATTTCGAGATATAACAGGGAAACGGGTTATTACGATTTGCATTTAAAAGTGGAACCGCAGAAAAAACTGGAAGTAAAAGTTGGTGGCAATATCTCCACAAAACCAATCAACCAGGGATTTGCCAGTTTTAATTATCGCACGTACAACAGCAGGGCGTATTCAATTTCTTCAAACATCTATTTCGGGAGGTTTTACAGTTCTTTTAAATTGGGCGCCCGAATAGATTATCCTACCTCGCTTCCGTTTTATCTCGAAGGATATTCAACTTTAAACCGGTGGGATTTCTTCTCTTCAAGTTCCGAACTTTTTTTTGAAGATGTGCGGCCACCGTTTATTATTCAGAAAGAAAATAATACACGAATTGAATCTGGGTTTCCGTTAAAACTGCACAGCAAAGTTTATGGTGGAATTGCCTATTCAAACAGCGCCGACCAGTATTATCAAACCGATGTTTTTAACAAAAGCGACGAGCCTGACAAAACAAATTTTTCTGCTTTTTCGACTGTAATGGGTTTTGAAAACAACTCTTTAAACTACAAACAATTTCCATCAGAAGGAGCATTCCGGTTTATTACGGTAAAATTTATTACCGGAAAGGAAACCCTCACTCCAGGAACTACTTCATCAAATAACACTCCTGTTTCAAATAAAAATCACAGCTATTTTTTGATGCAGGCGCATACTACACGTTTTTTTAATTTCGGGAGCAAATTTACGCTCGGATTAAAAGGTGAAGCAGTTTTAAGCAACAAGGATTTGTTCAGCAACTATAGGTCAACACAACTGTCAGCGCCGGGTTTCTACCCCACTCCACACAGCAAATCACTGTTTATAGAAAAATTTCACTCCAACAATTATGTTGCGGGAGGTTTAAATACCATTTACCACTTTAACTCTTCGTTGAATTTACGAATTGAAGGTTACGCTTTTGTACCTGTAAATGAAACACTGCCCGAAAACTTCGGGAAACTGGCACAAACGTCATTTATAGAAAATTACTATTTGCAGGGGCTGGCTGCAATTGTGTACCAAACCGGAGTTGGCCCGCTGAGTTTATCACTCAATTATTACGAAAAGGAAGATACTCAATTGTATTTTTTACTCAGTTTTGGTTATATCATGTTTAATAAAAGAGGTTTTTAATTCTGCCTTTTTCTGTAACACTTCACCCAGTCTATTTCAAAACCCGCCGGCAATTGCGCACCGGGAACATCATTCACAACAATACTCGATGCATTTAAATGGAGTTTACCTTTCATTTCAGGACTTTGAACAGTTACAATTTCAGTTTCGTTAATATTCCATGTGAAATTATTTCCCTTTTTTACAACTGAGAAAATGTACCAGGCCCCTTTTTTCAGGTTCGAAATATCCATTCCGCTCACGTTTGCTTTGCCCGAATTTAAAGTTAACACGCCAAGTCGGTTTTTATTACCCATTTCGATGAGGTTCACACGCGGCATATTCTGCTCGCCAGCCAAATAAAACGAACTGACAATTTGCGGAACAGGGGAAAACTTTATTTTAGCCTCAACAATTCCGTCTTCCAGCCAATAACTTTTCCACGATGAAATGACGCCAGAAGTGTAATCCATTTCCACGGGAATAAAACCTGCCGGCATTTTCCAGACTTTGCCTGTAGCTTTTTCTTTTCTGACTTCGATACTTAATTTGCCATTTATTTTAAGGTTTTTCCCGTGGGTAAAAACATAATTGTCGCCAACCACCGAATAATTGTCGCCCAGCAATTTATCGGCTATATAAACGGCAGTGGCCCATTTTTCGGTATCTAACTGAGATTTTAAAAAGTCGTCTTCAAATACCACTTCCCATTCTTTCAAAAAGTCAAAAGCCGTGGAGCCTTTGTATTTAAAATATTTTATGAGGTGCGGCAATTTCTTCATCCTTAGATATTCGTTCTGGCGGGCGAATTCTTCGGTTTTTTCCCACTTCTTATTATCTTCCAAATAAGCTTTTCTTTCCTTGAACTCTTTTGAGGCAATAATTTCTTCCAATTCAGTAAATCTCTTTAAATCAAACGATTCAGTAACATCGAGATAATTTTTGTACAACGACGACTTTTCGAAACCAAGAAAGAATTTAATATCCGAATCGGAGCTCAACTGTTTAAACCGGTTATGCTTTTTATTGGCTTCACTTTTTTCTAACTTTTTGTTGTCCTTTAAAAATGCTTCCCGCTTTTTAAAAGAATCACTTTCAACAAAGGTTTTTAGTTCATAATACCTTATTAACTCCTGACTGTCGGTCGTTTCCCGATAAAGTTTAAGTTTTTTTGACTTTTCAAATCTGAAGTATGACCTTATTTCGCGGTCGTATTTTAAACGTTTAAATTCTTTTTTCTTTTGTTTGTCTTTATCAGGAGTGTTTCCCAATTGAACAAAGTTTTTCAGTTTTTCCGATTGCCCGAATGTTTCATGCCTTTTCAGTAAATCAGATTTATCCAGCTCTTTAAAAGCTTTAATACCAGCCGAATTTTCCAATTTCTGATAATCAATCCAATGTTTTTCTTCAACCGATCCCTTAAAAACCTGCCCCAAAATCTCCTTTTTATCTTTGTCGAACTGTCCTTCTTTTACATATTCAAGAAGTTTATAATATTCAGTTAGTTTCTCAGCCGATTTGAATTTTTTAAACCTTTCCAGTTCCGGGTATCTGGCAATTTTGAAATAATTTTTTATCGTCCGTTTTTTCTTTAATCCATCAAATTCCTTAATTTGATTATGCTCTTTACTACCTTTAAATTGCAGCGCTTCAATCTCAGTTTTTTTCTTTTTAAACTCTTCCGAATTGATTTCCTTTTCCAATTCCAGATATTTTTTTAACTCTTCCGAGCTATCAACTTTTTGAAATCCGAAGTAATCATCCTCAAGGTTTTTACGCTGTTTTTCAACAGTTTCCACCGGTTTTAATTTCCCTAAAAACTGAAGTTTGAAAATCTTAAATGACATAAATTTGCGTTTAGATTTTTGTTTTTCAAAAATAAAAATTAAACCCATTAAATTCTAATTTTAACTGTTTTCCTTTCCAACAATATTATTTCTGCGATTAAACAATTCAGGTTTTAAACATATTTAGGCTGTTTTTTTGTTTTATCAGCGCTTAACTGTTTATATTTTCTTAAACATTGAATTGTCTACTTATCTAATTTTGAATAGTTTTGAACAGAACGAATAATATAAAAATGATACATCAATCGGAACTTATCATAAATAACGATGGTTCAATTTTTCACTTGCACCTGAAACCGGGACAAATTTCGGATAACATTATTCTGGTTGGCGACCCCGACAGAGTTGATACCATTGCTTCGTTCTTTGACAAAATTGATTTTACTTCTCAAAACCGTGAGTTTAAAACCATTTCGGGCTGGTTTAACGGGAAACGCATCACCGTAATTTCAACCGGAATTGGAACCGATAATATTGATATTGTGTTGAATGAACTGGATGCCCTGGCCAATATCGATTTGGAAACACGCACCATCAGAGAAGAACATAAGTCGCTGAATATAGTCAGAATTGGCACTTCAGGAGGGCTTCAAACCGATTTACCCGTGAATTCGTTTGTTGTTTCCGAAAAATCGGTTGGGTTCGATGGAATGTTGAATTTTTATGCCAACCGCGAAAAGTACTGCGATATTGAATTTGAAAAGGCATTTAAAACTTACACCAACTGGAATGATTCGTTGCCCACTTTTTATGTTGTCGATTCATCGGAAAAATTAAGTTCGAAATTTGAAGATGATATTTTTACTCATGGCGTAACAATTTCTGCTCCCGGATTTTACGGTCCACAAGGAAGAGTGCTTCGTTTGCCGCTGGCTTATCCCGATTTAAACCTGCAGATTGAGAAATTCCGCTTTAAACATTATAAAATCACCAATTTCGAAATGGAAAGCTCAGCGATTTACGGCCTTTCGAAAATGCTTGGCCACGAAGCGCTGACTATTTGTTTAATAATTGCCAACCGGGTAGTTTTAACGGCAAACGAAAATTACAGGGATGAAATGAGAAAACTGATTCAAATTGTGTTGGAACGTTTAACAACTGTTTGAAAATGAAGCGCAAACTGGATGCTTTGATTGATTTACTCGACGACCCCGACTTAACGGTTTTTGAGCTGGTTCAGAATGAGTTGTTGAAAGAAACTGATAAAATAATTCCTGCGCTTGAAAAAAAATGGGAATCAAGTTTTGATGGCAACTGCCAGGAACGGATTGAGAATATTATTCAAAACCTTCAGTTTAAGGAAACAGCGCGATTGCTGCAGGAGTGGCTGGTTACAGATTCTGATGAGCGTGATCTTTTATCAGGTTTTCTGATTATCGACCGGTTTCAATACCCCGATTTGAACCCTATGAATATTCAGGCTAAACTCGAAAATATCAGGAAAAAGATTTGGCTTGAATTAAATAACTCGTTGACTTTACTGGAAAAAACAACCATTCTGAATCATTTTCTTTTCAATATCAATGAATTTTCAATCAATTTTAAAAATATTCATTCACCCCAAAACTGCTTTTTAAATCAATTGATCGATAACAAAAAAGGAAACCCGGTTTCGTTGGGTATTTTATACACCATCATCGCGCGCCAACTCGATCTGCCCGCCCAGTTTATCGACTTTCCCAAAAATCCGCTGGTGGCAATTGTTGATGCTAAACTTGCACGTAAAGTGCATGGAAACAATGCTAAATCTGATGTCCTGTTTTATATTAATCCCTCAAATAAAGGTTCAATCACAAGCATCAAAGAAATCGAATATCATTTACGCACCAACAATTATCAGCCAATACATCGTTATACCCAGCCAAAATCGGATATTTATTTCATCAAATTGCTAATCGAAACGCTTGAACTTTCTTACCAATCGGTGAATTTTATTGACAAGAAAGAACGCATTCAAAAGTTACTACAACTTTTTTAATTTTTATTTTGCGTAACTAACAGCGCGTGTTTCCCTGATTACGGTTATTTTAATCTGGCCCGGATAAGTCATTTCATCCTGAATTTTTTTAGAAATATCATAAGATAGTTGTTCTGTATCCTGGTCGGTTAGTTTGTCCGCGCCAACAATTACCCGAAGTTCGCGGCCTGCCTGAATGGCGTAAGTTTTCATCACACCAGGGTACGAAAGCGCCAAATCTTCAAGGTCTTTCAACCGTTTAATGTACGATTCCACGATTTCGCGGCGGGCGCCTGGTCTTGCACCCGAAATGGCATCGCAAACCTGAATAATCGGTGCCAGTAAAGTTTGCATTTCAACTTCATCATGGTGAGCGCCAATGGCATTGCAAATGTCTGGTTTTTCCTTGTATTTCTCGGCCAGTTTCATACCCAGAATTGCATGTGGTAATTCCGGTTCGTCATCGGGTACTTTTCCAATATCGTGCAGTAATCCGGCACGTTTGGCTTTCTTTACATTTAACCCCAGTTCGGCAGCCATAATTGCTGATAAATTAGCTACTTCGCGCGAATGCTGTAACAGGTTTTGTCCATAAGACGAGCGGTATTTCATTTTTCCAATTAACCTGATTAATTCGGGGTGTAACCCGTGAACTCCCAAGTCGATTGTAGTGCGTTTCCCGGTTTCAATAATTTCTTCCTCGATCTGCTTTTTCACTTTGCTGACCACCTCTTCGATTCGGGCCGGATGAATTCTGCCATCTGTCACCAACTGGTGCAGCGCCAGCCTTGCAATTTCTCGGCGAACCGGGTCAAATGCCGAAAGTACAATCGCTTCGGGCGTATCGTCAACTACAATTTCAACTCCTGTGGCAGCTTCCAGTGCGCGAATGTTTCTGCCTTCACGACCAATAATGCGGCCTTTAATTTCATCGCTTTCAATATGGAAAATGGTTACGGCATTCTCAATGGCTGTTTCGGTGGCAACCCGTTGAATAGATTTTACAACTATTTTTTTGGCTTCCTTGTTTGCAGTGAGTTTTGCCTCTTCCATAATTTCGTTGATGTACGAAATGGCTTCCGATTTGGCTTCCTCCTGCAACGATTCCACCAGTTGAGCTTTTGCCTCTTCGGCTGATAAACCTGAAATTTGTTCCAATTTGTCGAGGTGTTGACGGTGCATTTTTTCGAGTTCCTCCGTCCTGTTTTCAACCCTTTGCAACTGAGCGGTTAAATTCTCTTTAATGATTTCAACTTCTCTTTTGTTGATTTCATAATCCTTAACCTTTTTCTGTAACTCGTCACGACGCTGGTTTAACTGGTTATCTCTTTGCTTCAACCGGTTATCAAACTCATTGAGGTCGGCACTTTTTTCAATAATGTATTTTTCATGGTCCGACTTCAGTTGCAGAAATTTCTCTTTGGCCTGTAAAATTTTATCCTTTTTAATCACCTCGCCTTCGGCCTGGGCTTCCGAAACAATTTTCATTTTTTTTGTATTCAGCGCTTTATTCCATATTAGATATGCCAAAGCGCCGCCGCCTAAAAAGCCGGCTGCAAAACCCATCAATAATTCTATCATACTCATTTAAAATTTTTAATCTGTTAATAAAAAACCCGTAAAAAGTATTGTAAAACACACTTTTACAATACTTTATACGGGTATCGATAAATATAATCTCGTTTGCCAACTAATCTACTTCTTTCCTTTTTCTTTCAAAAAATCAGAAATATCGTCGTTTAAGTTTTTTAGTTCTTCAATGAAAAGAGTTTTGTCGTTGCGATGCTCCAGCTCCGAGTTGCTTAATGCAATCTGAAATGCCGCCATCGCTATAATATCTTTTGAGTCCTGTTCACTAAACTGTTCGCGGTACTTGCGTACAATTTCGTTTACTTTTTTTGCAGCCGTTCTGTATCTCTCTTCATCTTCAAAATTGATGGTTAAAGGGTAACTCTTACCATCAATATTAATATTTATTCTGAGTTTCTTCTTGTCCACCAGCCATTACTTATTGAGTAATGCAATACATTTGTCAATTTCCCGTATCAATTTATTTATTTTTTGCTTGGCTTCCCTGTTCTCATCAACACCCGATAAAATATGGGTTGCCAAACGCAATTGTTCAATTTTCTGATTGAGTCCCAACTTTTCCTTCTTTAACAATTCAATCTCGTGTTTTAAGTTTAACACGTTCTTTTCCAGCATTTTTTTATCGTTTTCAACATCTGCAAACGCTTCAAAAAACTGCTGTACATTTATTTTTAAATTATTCAGAAGGATTTGCTCTTCCTCAGTCATCGTAGCTGCATTTCATGGGCAAAGTTAATATTTTTAGCCTATTGTAAAAGTGTTTCAAAAATATTGAACGAAATATTACAAACACCCGCCTGTTAAATAAACCGGAAAGGTTAAATTTACCCGTTTTTCAAAATAAAGTAACTACAAATATGAAGAAGTTTTTTTTGTTTCCGGCGATGGTTTTTGCATCGTTTTTTGTAAACGCCCAGGAGATTTATTATGCTGATCCGGTAAAAATTCCAATACTCTTAAGTGGAAGTTTTGGCGAGTTGCGCAACAATCATTTCCATTCGGGAATCGACATAAAAACACAGGGACGTGCAGATATTCCGGTATTTTCGGTTGCCGATGGCTATATTTCGCGAATTGCAATTTCTCCAACCGGATATGGGAATGTGATTTACATTAACCACGATAATGGAACAACCTCTGTTTACGGACATTTAAACCAGTTCAGGCCTGATATTCAGAATTACATCAGAAATATTCAATACGAACAGAAATCATTTCAGGCGGATGTTCCGGTTTTGCCCGGTATTTTTCCGGTAGCTAAAAACGAAAAATTTGCGCTTAGCGGTAATTCAGGAAGTTCAGACGGCCCTCACCTGCATTTCGAATTGAGGAATACAAAAACTGAAGAACCGGTAAATCCGCTGAAACTTGGTTTTTATTTTGTAAAAGACAATACTCCACCAACCATTTATTCAGTTCAGATTATGCCACTTACGCAAGAATCGCATGTGAACTTTTCGGGCAAAAAAGTGATTTATGATGTAGAACAGGTTGACGGAAAATACCGGATTAAGAACAATCCAATTATTCCGGTTTACGGTAAAATCGGGTTTGCGGTTGAAGCCAATGATTTTATGAATGGCTCTGCAAACAAATGCGGAATTAGCTCAATGGAACTGATCATTAATGGCATTGTTTATTCTGTTTTCGAAATCAACCGTTTCTCGTTTGCTGAATCGAGATTTATCAACAGTTACATTGATTACGAGGAGTTTTCAAACTCAGGCCGCAGGTTTCAGAAAACATTTATTGAACCTTGCAATAAACTCCGAAATTTTGACTTTACAGAAAATAACGGGATTTTCGACCCCGGTTTCGAAGGCGTACATACGGTAAAAATTGAGCTGAAAGATTCGAAAGGAAACAGCGCAGTGCTTGAATTTTCGGTGGAAGGCAAATACCGCGAGATGTCTGAAGTAAAAGAGGATTTTTCATCGGTTTTTGTTTGCGGTCAACCCAACCTGCTGAAAACCGATGAATTCAGCGTTGAACTTCCGGAAGATGCTTTGTATAAAAACCTCCTTGTACAGTATCAGGTAAAAGAAGCTGCAAAAGGATATTTTTCTGCGGTTCATCAGATTCATAATAAAACCGTTCCGTTGCACAATAGCGCTACGATTTCAATAAAAACAAAAGATTTGCCCGAATCGCTGACTGAAAAGGCTTTACTTGTAAACATCAATCCCGAAAACGGGAAGTTTTCATCTGCCGGAGGAAAATACGAAAACGGCTGGATTGTTGCAGATATCAGGACTTTCGGGAATTATGCCGTTCGCGTTGATACAGTTCCGCCAACCATTTTACCACTCAGTATTACCAATAAAACCACTCTTACCGAACCCGAAAAAATAAGGTTTGAAATTAAAGATGACCTTGCAGGGATTGGAACCATTGAAGGATTGATTGACGGTAAATGGGCGCTGTTTGAATACGATGCAAAAAACAACCTGATCACCCATTATTTTGACCCTGCGCGTTTTGAAATGAACAAGCAACACAGTTTTAAACTCACTGTAACCGATAACCGGGGAAACAGTTCGGTTTATGAAGCCACTTTCCAAAAATAGAATCAAAGCTGTCGGACTGATGTCGGGCACTTCGCTCGACGGGCTGGATTTGGTTGCTACGGAATTTTGGCAAATTGAAGAAAAATGGCAATTCAAAATCGAAGCCGCTGAAACCCTTGAATATTCAAACGAATGGAAAACCCGGCTGAAAAATGCACCGGAACTTTCAGGAGTGGAACTGATTCAACTGCATACCGAATACGGCCGGTTTTTAGGTTACGAAACAAAGCGGTTTTTTACTGAAAACAATTTCGAACCCGACCTGATTGCTTCTCATGGCCATACCATTTTTCACCAGCCCGAAAAAGGATTTACCTTTCAGGCGGGCAGTGTTTTTGAAATTGCCGCGGTTACCGGAGTTACCACCGTTGCCGATTTCCGTTCGGGCGATGTGGGATTGGGCGGACAAGGCGCCCCACTGGTCCCTGTGGGCGATCGGCTTTTATTTTCAGAATACGAATTCTGCCTGAATTTGGGCGGCTTCGCCAATATTTCGTTTGAAAAAGACGAGAAACGGATTGCTTTCGACTTATGTCCGGTGAATATTGTACTGAACCATTTTGCTGAAAAACAGGGATTTTCCTTCGACAAAAACGGCGATTTAGGCCGGAAAGGGAAAGTAAATCAGGAACTGCTCTTGAAACTCAATCAACTTGATTTTTACCGGAAAACAGCACCAAAATCGCTTGGACGCGAATGGGTGGAACAGGTTTTCATGCCGGTTTTAAACGATTTTGAAATTACAGATGAAGATAAATTGCGCACTGTTTACGAACATATTGCAAAGCAGATTTCAGGTAGAGGCGAAGGCGGAGGCGGAGAAGAAGAAGGACAAGGCGAAGGCAGAGGCAAAGGAAGAATGCTGGTTACAGGTGGTGGGGCTTTTAATGCATTTTTAATAGAATTAATTTCGGGAAAAACTCCGGTTGAACTGGTAATTCCTGCAAACGAAATCATCAATTTTAAAGAAGCGCTGATTTTTGCTTTTCTGGGCGTTCGGAAAATCAGGGGCGAAATTAACTGTCTGGCATCGGTAACGGGGGCAAAATGTGATAGCATTGTTGGTTTAATTTATGAATATATCAATAAGTGTAGTTAAGCATAGTCGTTATTTTATTTTCTCATCGATTAATGCTTTTAAAGGGCTAAAAAACCGCAACAGCAAACTTGATTCATCTGTTAAAATTTCTGCATCACCCATTAATTGTTGGGTATTAACCAATGTATCACCATAAGTTGAAATGAGACCTTTCGAAAGGAAAACATCAGCACTAAAATACATTTCATTGGGAATGGTAGAGATTTTATCCATTTCACCTACAATCATACCAAACTCGTTATAAGGATAATTATGTAATTTGATGTTTACCCTTTGACCTTTTTTTACTTTTCCTGATTTTTGTACAGGGAATTTCAGTCTTGCTTTTACCAAACTTGAATCAGCAGGGACAACCGAGAATACGACATCCCCTGCTTTTATATTCTGGTTTTTAGTCCAAATAATGGTAAAGGTCGCAAAACCTTTTACCGGCGAACTCAATAAATAGAAATTCTTCCATGAATCAATATTCGCTTTCAAGAGTTGTATCGAACGCAGCATCTTTGACTGAATTTGATCATATTCAATCTCATTCCTTAATCTTTTTATGTTTAATTCGTTTTTCGTTTGCGTACTAACAAAACGGCTATTAACTAAATTCATTTCCAAATCGGCCAAATTTGCTTTAAATTGAAGAATATTTTGGCTGCTCGCTTCTAATTCACTTTGAGATATTCCTCCCTTTAAATACATTGAAGAATCCCTATTGTGTTTATTATTGCTTAGAATAAATTGTTTATCAAGCAAATATTTTTTGTACTGAAGTTTCTCCAGAACTTCTTCCTGGTTTTTCAATTTCTTAATAAGTGCATCCATCTCTTCGGAAAACAAACCTGAGTTAACAAAACTATAAAGATCAGTATACGCCAACAAAAACTCAAAATAAAATGACTGTAATTCACCTAAATCCATATTTTTCTTAAAGGATTCCGGGATTGGAAGTTTTTCAAAATGTTTTGAAACAAAAAGCGAATCAATATTATGCAAATACTGTTCAATAATTCTGACTTCAAAAAGATTGATTGTTGATTCTATTAAAACCACAATTTCGTTTTCCTCAACAAGCTGGCCTTCTTTTATGAAAATACTATCAATTTTCCCATTTGTTTTGGCGATGCAATGTGCTGGTGGATTTATTGTTGTAATTTCGGCCAACGCAGGAACAACGTCAGGAATTTTAATAAAACCAGATGCTATTATAATAATTACTAAAATCACAAAAAACAAGGATACCCCCCATCTCAATATCCATGCTGGACGATAGTTATATATTTTTTCGCGATATGATTGCCTTAATTGTAAATTCGACATAATAATTAGTCCAATTCAAGTTGGTTTTTTACAAGATGATAATATATTCCTTTTTGTGAAATCAGCCAGGAATGATTTCCCTGCTCAACAATCCTTCCACTATCAAGCACTATGATATTATCGGCATTTTTCACAGTACTTAACCTGTGGGCAATTACAACAGCAGTTTTACCTTTCAATATATTTTCCAGACTTTTTGAAATGTATTTTTCGTTATTTGCATCGAGTGCATTGGTAGCTTCGTCAAGAAAAAGAAAATCGGGATCTTTATAAATAGCCCTGGCTATTAAAAGCCTTTGTTTTTGTCCCTGGCTTAATCCTGAACCATTGGTGCCCAATGGAGTATATAATTTTAATGGACGCTGCTCAATAAAACCTTCAATGTTGGTAAATCGTATCGCTTTTAGTAACTGTTTTTTATCTATTTCAGATTCTTCATCTTCAAGGGTTATATTATATAAAATAGTGTCGTTAAAAAGCTTACCATCCTGAAGTACAGCCCCGCAACTTTTTCTCCACTTATAAAGTTCAATATTTTCAATGGGTACACCGCCAATCTCAATTTCACCTTCTGTTGGTTCGTAAAACCGCATTAGCAACTTAATCAAAGTTGTTTTCCCGCTTCCGCTTTCACCAACAATGGCAGTTATTTTTCCTTCAGGTATTGTTAAATTTATTTTTGTCAACACTTTATTTAGATTAGGGTTATAACTAAAACTAAGATTTTTGATTTCAATAGATTTTTCAGACGGAACATTCATATTTGCCCTTGACTTTTCAGGCACTTCATCCAAAATTACTTCGTTCACCCGTTTTAAACTTATCCGGGCGAATTGCAGGGAATGAACATAACCAATCATTGCGGTTATTGGCGCAGATAACTGACCGAGTATATACTGTGCAGCCATCATCATTCCCAGGGTCATTACTCCGTTAACTACATTTACAGCAGCTATCCAGGTTATAAAAATACCTTGTAACTGCATAATAAACATTGCACCTGTTGCTTCAACCTGGTCAAGGTTCATATTCTTTACCCGCAGCCCATAAATATTATACCTGCTGAATTCCCATTTCCAGCGTCGGCGGTTACCGATATTGTTCACTTTTATTTCCTCAACATTTTCAAGCAATTCAAGTAAATCGTTTTGGTTAGTAGTTCGTAAATCAAATAGCATATTGTCAAGCTTTTTCCTGCGTTTTAAGAACAAGAATATCCATCCAGTGTAAAGTGCATTACCAATCATAAACACAATAAACATATTTGCCTCGTAATAAAGCATTAGTAAACTGTAGATTATTATGAGCAAAATGTTTATAAAAATCCCAAGAAAAGTACTCATCATAAAAGACTGGATTCGCCCGTGATCACCAATGCGGGTAAGTAAATCGCTCACCATTTTGCGTTCAAAAAATTCGATGGGCAAACGTAAAGTCTTTCGCAGAAAATCGCTCACCATGCTCATGTTAACCCTTTCTGAGACATATAGCATTATGCGGCTTTGTATAAATCCCGATGCCATTGAACTGATTGCAAGGATTAGACCTGCTACCAGCATGGTATTTATAAAACTAATATTGCCTCCGCCGATACCAAAATCGACCATAGCTTGTGAAATAAACGGGGAGAGAAGACCTATAAGAATTCCGGCTACCATTCCCACAATTACCTGTACCAAATATTTACGATACGGCTTCAGGTATTTCATAAAATGTCCAAACGAAGCTTTTGTTTCGTTATCATTGATCTCAAAAAATTCCGGTGTAGTCTCCAAAACCAAAACAGCTCCAATGCCGCCAGACATTTCCCACGCCTCACAAAACTCTTTGTGCGAATAACTAATCAATCCTTGTGCCGGATCGGAAACATATACTTTCTTACGGGTTACTTTATACACAACAATAAAATGTTTTTGTTTCCAATGCACAACCACAGGCAGGGGCATTTTGTAACGCAAATCTTCAAACATAATTTTTATGGCTAACGTTCGAAAACCAATATCTTCGGCAGCCCTTCCAATATCGAAAAGCGAAACACCTTCGCGGGTTATGTAACAACGGTCGCGCAAAAACTTTAACGAAAAATTCTTTTTATAATATTTCGAAATAATTTTGAGGCACGCCGGGCCACAGTCCATTTGATCGTGCTGAATGTAGATGGGAAAGTTAATTATCATTTTTAGGGCTTTCAATGGCTTATGTCTTTTTTTGAAATATTGAAGTTTTTATTACCTTCCTGAAAGGTTGCAAACTTCATTAATAGTAGCCAAATACTTACCGCTCCTATGAAAAATATTGGAATGTACCAAAGAGATATTAAAACATCACATAGTTGCTCCCTGAAAAAAGAGAAGAACAAATCAAAAAAATTCCATAAAGAATGATAAACAATGGCCAATACCAGCGAATTACTTTTAATATATATGTATGAAGCAATAATACTTAATAAAATAAGTCCCAGAAAACTAGACTTGAAATGTAATACCCCAAATACAAAAGAGAGGATTAATATTACCTTCGTTGGATTATAATTTTGAATTAGCCTACTTAATAATAATTCTCTCCAAAATATTTCCTCCAAAATTGGGGCTATTACACAACCAAAAATTACATATTGTAAGTTTTGGTGGTATGTATAATTATTGCCTGATAGATGGACATTACCTTGTAAAGAGAATACCGAATTTATATAAACTACTGGGAAAACGAAAATTAAAAATGTTACAATAGAAAATATGGCAATAATTGCAACAAGGCCAACTTCCTTACCCTTTGGTTTGTCTATCCTATTCTTAAGTTTTATATCAAAACTCTTTAATAGAAATACAATAAATAAGGTAAATATAATTGAAAAAATAAGCCGGCTTACCCAATAATGATAACCATAAAAAGGAACAATTACATATTGATATAATAATTCTGCACTAAGCATAAGTAATTGAAAAGCAATAACAATTACTGATGCAAGTTTAACTTTAAGTTGGTAATTATTCATTATTTCATTTTGATTCATAAATTATCCAAACGAAGAATTATTTTTTTTCAAGAAACACAGCACAGTTTATTTAAATTGCATACTTAAATAAATGTATAGAATAAATCTGTGCATAAAATCAACTTTAAATAAATAAGTGCCGTATTTCTATGTTGTAGTATTTTAAACACCAATGTTATTGACCATAATAAATTGTGTCTCTGCTAATACAATTATCATGCCTACCAAAATAATGTTCAACTGCCCACCAGGCCTCTAATAAGGACTGAGGGCCAAAATTTCCTCCCCCATGTTGACCATATGTTTCCATATCGCAAACACCACAGGTTTCAACGATATAGTATGTAGAACCGCTCCCTGGAGAACTGCAACCAGAGGATACTGAATTAGTAATAGGATTATAAATACAACCATCTGGTAGTGAAGTCCCATATCTAGCCTGATATTCAGCCGCACCATCATTTCCCCCTTTCAATTCCATTTGTTCCCTACCATCTATTACGGGGAATTCATTCATTTTACTAATGCTTAATTTTTTAAGTTTTTCCATTATCAAAATACTTAGTGATTTATTTATTCTTTCAGATTTCCACTACGCAGGGAACCAGAACCATGCGGGGTTTTAGCGCGAGGCTTCTCTGCCCCGGTTAAAGCAAAAAGCTGTATTAGCTTTAACTCAAATATTGTTTATCTTTGCCGGCAACTGCATTTAGGTGTAGTTTATCCATGTTAAGACCGGGGTAAGGTGGCAGGCCTGCCCCGGTTTATTTTAGTTATTATAAGTTTCTTTTTCATTATCTTTCCTAAAAAATGTTAATAACATTATACTAACCATGATACATAGCAAAAGTGATATTCCCATTATTGATATATATTTATTTTCTAATTTTGTAGTCTGTATAACAGTAAGTTGAGATAACAAGTTAATAATAACATGTAAGAGAATCGGGATGATTAGTGATTTTGTTTTCCAAAATGAGTAACTAAACAACAAACCGTAAATTATTAAATAACCAATACCTGTAAATCGTAAATGGACAACTGCAAAAATTAAACTTGTGAAAATCAAAGAAACAAAAACTGAATACCGTCTAAGCATTAATTTTAATAGAAATCCTCTAAAAATTATCTCTTCTGCTACTGGGACTGCAAAAACCATGAATATAAAATAGGTTATGGATTCAATATTTGAATGTAATATCCTTTCTAAACTAAACTTATAAACTGAAAATTCACCTGATAATAAACGCACAAAATATTCTTTTAGGTCAACAAAAGGAAGACTGAGAAAAAAAACTGAAATTGAAATTAATATTAACAATATTAGTGATGATATTTTAACATTACACCACCATTCTATTTTTATTTCTAATCTTCTATATAAATAAATAATTAGAGAAATATCTATTATTAACGAACACAAAAGATGAGTTAAATTATATCCATCTGTTACTTCTATTTGTTTATATATTTTTATTAAAAATACGGCTAAAGCAAATAATATCAACTTTAATATGACAGCTATAATTATTGCTATTATTGTAACCCTTAAATTATTTCTATTTTTCATTTCATTTTATCAAAGGAATGCTCAAAAGAGCATTCCAATTTTTATATTGGATACTAAATGTTAGGTTACCATCCATTAATCCAACGTACAATTGTTTGTGTTATTGGACCTTGATAAGGCCCTCCATTGCCACCATAAAAATTATTCATTCTGTTATATCTCTCATAATCTGATTCTCCAATATATGTCGTACCTGGAGGATAGTTTTGAGAAATATTATCTGCTATTGAATAACAAGTATCAGTATCTGGATTATATCCAGTATCTCCGGGAAGATAAGAACCATAATTATTGTAATACTCTTGCCATCCAAATGCAGAAGTCCCACCAATAATCTCTTTTGATTCTGAATTCGAAATCACCGGGAACTCGTTCATTTTGTTTATACTTAATTTTTTAAGTTTTTCCATTATCAAAATATTTAGTGATTTATTTTTTCTTTCAGATTTCCACTTCGCAGGGAACCAGAACCATGCGGGGTTTCAGTGCGAGGCTTCTCTGCCCCGGTTAAAGCTAATGGTTGTATTAGCTTTAACTCAAATATTGTTTATCTTTGCCGGCAATTGCATTTAGGTGTAGTTTATCCATGTTAAGACCGGGGTTAGGTGGCAGGCCTGCCCCGGTTTGTTTTAAATTTATTTTTTGCAGATTCTCTATATTCTTTGAATCTTCGTCTAATAAATAATCATATGATTCGAAATCGCTATCAATATCTTCCCTTAAATACATATCATATTTCAATTTCCTTTTTTTCTTTGCAATAGTAGAATAATCCAATACAAGTATCTTTTCAACCATTTGGTTTGAATAATAAGGGGACTGTGCAAAATGCAATTTCCTTTTAAAGGAATTAATTTGCATTCGTCCCTCTATCCTGAACATTCGGTAAACTTTGCTTATTCCGTTTATGGAAAATGGCAACTTTTTGTAGTAGTGATTCTTACTATTCCATAACTGCACTCTTTGAAAAAGAACCGTCTTAATGTTTTGCTTATTTACAAAATGGTTAAACCCCACGTACCGTTCATCAAATCTTTCATCAATGTCCATAAAACAAAACCAGTCAGATTTTAAAAACGATGCAATATCAAGCAATATATTCCGGTTTTGCAGGTCGTTAAACTCTGTTCTTACTTTTTTTACCTTGAGCAGAAGTTTTTCGTGGTTGGCAAGTTTCCATGTATTATCGGTGCTGCCATCATCTAAAAGAATTATACCATCAAAATATTTGGCCATGTCTTCCAGAAAACCGCTCATAAATTCGCTTTCGTTCCATGCCTGGCACAAAATGAGTTTTTGGTATTTATTCCGGAAAATTTCGGCATCTTTAATTTCGTATTCTACAAAACCATCCAGATATTTTCTGCATAATTCTTCTGAATAAATATTGTTTTCCCAATCGTAAATTATCTTGTTAAAATCGGTACCCCAATTATCATCGTTTACAATAGCTTTTTCGGCGTAAAAGAATTTTTTAAGTTGTTTACCCGAAAAATAAAGTCCTTTTACAGGCCGTTTAGCAAGTTCTTCCTTCGTTTCGCGGTGTAACGATTTAGCTTCTTCCACTACCAGTTTTTTAACTCCAATCAAATCGAGCCTTCGTAAAATGTCATCGTCTTCACCTCCCCAGGTTAAAAAGGTTTCGTCGTAACCGTTTACTTCCAGTAGATATTTCCTTTCTACAATCAGTCCGCCATAATCCATATAATTTAACCGGTTTATGTTTTCGTTGTTAACCACCTCGTTTTCTTCAATAAAAGCAAGGGTGCCAACGGTATAGTGCTTTGGATAATCTTCCAATAATTCGCGCATTTGCAAAATAATGTCTGTAAAAAACTCCTTTTCGGGGTCGGAAACCAAAACATATTTTTTTGTTGCGTGGCGAATTCCAACATTAATTACTGGTGACGGATTTCTTGAAGGGTGGATATTTTCATTTACAATCACCTTCCAGTTTATAAAAGGGTATTGTTTTATTAATTCAATTACACCATCTTTTTCAGTTGGTTCATCCATCACAATAATGACTTCAATTCCATTGCGTTGAAAATATTTTGCATTGACCTTAATAACTTTTGTAAACTGGGCCAAACGTTTATAAAAAGGCATTACCACACTCAACCCGAAATTATGGATTACACTTTCGTGAAATTGCTGAACCTGACGAGGTGTTAATTTATTCTTCATAAATGTCGAGGATTTTTTCGTTTACCAGTTCGGCAACAAATGCATTAAACTCTTCAGGTTCACTGGTATATTCACTGTGCTCTAATGCAATACCAACAGTGCAAGGTTCTTTAAATAAACCTATTATATCTGTTTCTTCTTTTTCAAGGTTTGCATAAATTTGCCGGGTTGCTTTATTTACAAGCAAATATTTTTCTTTTGTTGCCTGCGCGATAGCAAAAAAACCTGATATTGTTAATTTGGTTGCAGTAAAATTTTTTTCAATGTTTTGATGTTTTTCTGCCACTGTCTGGATCATCTGCATAAAAAGCATTTCGTTTTCTTTTTTTTCGCTTTGTAATAAATTATAGTTTGCTATTAACAGTTCCTTGTATTTCTGCTCATCCCAATCCAATATATCCAATATACTATCCCAAATTACCCGTTCCGGTATGTATTCATTTAATTCACCACCGAGTCTTCCTAAAAAGCCATTTTTTATGCGTGACATAAAATTATTTGGTGTCACAATGCCACCAAATCCCCTTTCTCCAATAATTATGCACGGTTTACATTGCCCAATTGCATTTTGTATAATATTGCCATTCCCCAGAACAATATCCGATTTAGCAATTTCATCATCCAGGTTTATCGTTTCCAAGTTCTTAATTGTGAGATGTGAACTATAGATAGAAGGAAATTTATCTCCATCAATAATTATTATGATTTGCATTTTGACCCAAAGATTAAAAATTGGAATCAGTTGTAATACATAAGGATATCGACTTTCCCTTTCTTCAATATGAACCAGCAATTTAAGGTTTTGAATTTTGGGCTTTGTAAATTCGGGAACTTCCCTTAATTCATCTATAAGATGCAGCGGATTTACCAGTGTTTTTGGCAAAAGAAAATCAGCTTTTTTTCCAAAATTATTGATTAAAAAAACTTTTGAAATTAAACTTAATTCATCTGGAAACTGAAATGCTATTTCATTTGCATTTATCAAGTAAATGAGAGGCAATTTTTCACGGGATGCGAATTTATCAATTGTTTTTAGTGCATTTTTATTGAATGCTATTATCAAGTTATAACATTTCTCTTTTAAATAATCAACACTAAAAGCAGAAATAAAGTCAGACTTAAAAGTATTGTTTTCTATTACCATTAATTCAACATTCCAATTAAATGTTTTGAATAATTCAACTATTAATTTAGATTGTAACTTATGTAAGTTGTTTTGAATTTCGACAACAAAAAGAGTCTTCATTTAAATAATTTTGGGCCGGCCAACATTAGCCGGGGGTATTATGCCTTAAACTTAACATTTCAATTTTGTTTTAACAATATGTTATGAAACATTAAGCATCGCAAATCCTTTGGAAAGCAGAGAGAGAGAGAGAGAGAGAGAGATGTTATTAAACATAAACACAACAGGGTTACCTTTTGTGCGAAAATAGATTTTATGTGCTGGACTTTTTTTAAACCCACATTTGATGAAAATAATTTAAATTGGTATTGTTTATTTGTCAAAGAGATCTCAACTTAAAAGAAGCGCTGATTTTTGCATTTCTGGGCGTGTTGAAAATCCGGGGCGAAATTAACTGTCTGGCATCGGTATCTGGAGCAAAATGTGATAGTTCGGTGGGAATTATGTATTTTAGCATTAATTTTTAAAATCATTTTGTAATGAAGATTTCGGAAACAAAAATTTTACACCTTCCAATCCTGGTAGAACAGGATGAAGATAATTTTTACATTGTTAGTTGCCCGGTATTTAAAGGATGTCATTCTTATGGTTCTACCATCGATGAGGCATTAAAAAACATTAGGGAAGTAGTTGAAATTTGTATTGAAGAAGAAAAAGAAAAGCCTGTGGAGATTAACCGCTTTGTAGGTTTCAGGGAAATGCAGATCACCATTAAAAACGCAGCAGTTTAACTTTAATTCGTATGCCTCAATTACCTGTTATTTCCGGAAAAGAATTTTTAAAATTTCTGCAAGCCATCGGCTTTGTTGTTGTTCGCATAAATGGTTTCCACTATCTTTTAAAACATCCTGACGAAAGGATTACAACGATTCCGGTTCACAAGAACCAGGATTTACCCAGAGGATTGCTAAGAAAAATTATCCGTGAAGATTTGGAATTAGAGCTTGATATATTCATTGAACTTTTAAGCAAGTACAATAAATAATTCCTGCAAACGAAATCATCAATTTTAAAGAAGCGCTGATTTTTGCATTTCTGGGCGTACTGAAAATCCGGGGCGAAAATAACTGTCTTGCTTCGGTAACGGGGTCAAAATGTGATAGTTCGGTGGGAATTATGTATTTTAGCAGCAATATTTAAAATATTTTTAAGATGAAGATTTCAGAAACAAAAACATTGCACCTTCCTATTCTGGTGGAACAAGATGAAGATAATTTTTACATCGTAAGTTGCCCTGTTTTTAAAGGATGTCATTCTTATGGTTCTACCATCGATGAAGCTTTAAAAAACATTAGGGAAGTAATTGAAATTTGTGTTGAAGAAGAAAAGGAAAAGACCGGGGAGATTAACCGTTTTGTAGGTTTCAGGGAGATGCAGGTCACAATTAAAAACGCGGCAGTTTAACTTTTTTTATTTTGCCAAAGCTACCTATCAGAAAGCAGTCCATTAATCTCCAATAGCTATCTAACCAATAGTTTAACGGTAATCCCAGTCGAAAATTTCCAAATAATGCCACAAATTTGCTCAGAGCTCGTCCCCCTTTCCACAATCATTATTTTGAAATACAGTCATTATTCAAAAGGGGGATTCAGGGGGATTGGGAAGTACACATTATTGTAAGATTTCGAAAATTTCTGATTAAAAATTTCCGATTTTTGTTATTCGATTGAAATTTATAAAAATAATAGAATTCGAATCCCCCATTTATTCCCCCTTTAATATTGAATTTGGCAGTTCTGATTCTTGTTTTGCAATTAAAGGGGGACTCGCTTCGATGTTACTGAAATTATCTTTTCAACCTTCTTTATTTGATTGATTTGAAAAAACCTGTTCTCCGCCGCGATAAAAAACGGTTGTTCTTCCTTTCCATAATGCAGGTTTCGCAACCACTAAAGCGTGTTGAAAGGGATATTTTCGAAATCGATAAAATGCTAATCTATCAAATCAGAATAAGATCAAATCAGGATTAAAATCATTCTTCACCTCAAAAAATCCTTCTATTTTCAACCCAAACGAAAAACAAGAAAACTATGAAATTCAATCCGGCAAAAGCCATTCACGATTTAAAGCAGTTTGGCGAGTTTGGCGATGTAAACCCATCGATAACCGATTCATCAACCTACACCTTTTTAAAAGGCGAAACCATGGAAGATACTTTTCATGGGCAAATGGAAGGTTGTTTTCTGTATTCGCGCCACTGGAACCCAAGCAACAAATACCTCGCAGATGCGCTGGCAGCCATGGAAAACACCGAATCGGCGTGGATTACCGCCTCCGGAATGGCCGCAATTACCTGCGCGTTGCTGCAACTTTGCAATTCAGGCGACCACATTATTACCAGTGTAACGACTTATGGCGGCACATACGCATTTCTGAAAAATTGGCTACCCAAATACAACATCGAAGTATCGTTTGTAAATATCACCAACCTCGATGAAGTCAAAAAAGCTATTCGTCCAAACACAAAAGTAATTTATACTGAAAGTGTTACAAATCCGCTTTTACAGGTTTCTAACATTCCAGAACTGGCAAAAATCGCTCACAAAGCCGGGGCAAAACTGATGGTTGACAACACGTTTACGCCCATGATTTTCACTCCTGCCATGCTGGGCACCGACCTTGTGGTTTACAGCATGACCAAGTTCATTAACGGCAAAAACGATTGTGTGGCCGGCGCCATTTGCGGTTCAAATGAATTTGTAAATGAACTTTCGAATGTTAACAACGGCACCGCCATGTTATTAGGCCCGGTACTCGATCCGCTCCGCTCCTCCTCCATCCTGAAAAACCTGAACACACTGCACATCCGCATGAAACAGCACAGTAAAAACGCGCAATACCTGGCTGAAAACTTTGAAAAAATGGGATTGAAAATCATTTATCCAGGACTGCCAAAACACCCGCAATACGAACTCCACAAAACCATGATGAACGAAGAATACGGTTTTGGGGGAATGCTTGCGATTGATTTCGGAACAATGGAAAACGCATATATTGTGATGCAAAAAATGCAGGCTGCCGATGTTGGTTATCTTGCTGTTTCGCTGGGTTATTTTAAAACACTTTTCAGTTGTTCCGGCCACAGCACGTCATCGGAAATACCGGTTGAAGTACAGAAAGAGATGGGACTCTCAGAAGGTTTGGTGCGCTTTTCAGTAGGGTTGGACAATGATATTGAAGATACGTTGAAGGCGATTAAAGGGTGTTTGTAGATTTGGCCTGGAGATGATTAAAAACAAAACAATCTCACAGAATAAGGTAATAAGGTTGTTGACTTATTGATTACATGCGTGTTACTAAGGTTATTTAGAAAAATAAGGTTTTATCCTAAATCAAGTTTTTTGCAAAATAAAACCTTATTTTTAGTGGTCCAACCTTAGTAAAAGAGTTAATATAGTGGCCTGCGACCTTATTACCTTATTTAAAATCAATGAATTATGAGGATTGAGTACAATAACCTTTACACCCATTTCGTGCTTATTACTTATCAAAGAACACCATTCATTAATTCAGAAAACAGAGAGCGAATTGAAAAATATATTACAGGAATTGTGAACAACAAGGAGTGTAAGATGTATGCCATTTATGCAAATCCACAACATGTTCATTTTTTAATATCCCGTTCGCCTTCCATTTCAGAAGAAAGCATTGCAACAATCATTGCAAACAGTTCAATGAAATTTATCAATGACAACAAGTTATGCAGTGGAAAATTTTCCTGGCAACAATCAGCTTCAGCATTTTCTGTATCAAAAGGAGATATTGAAAATGTTTGCAAATATATTCTACACCAACCCGAGCATCACCGTATTAAATCTTTCGAAGAAGAGTATGAAGAGTTTATCCGTTTTTATCAGAATACTATTAATCCTAAATAAGGTAATAATGTCAGTTATTTGATTTTTTTCCCTGGTAAGAGGTTTATTTTCAAAAATAAGGTTCATTTTCTCAAATAACATTCCACAAATCAACACATATAAACCTTATTTACAATACATTAACCTTAGTAAAAAAGTAATTGTAGCCAACCAAGACCTTATTACCTTATTTGAAATTAAAGAACTTTGAAGATAGATTAAACAATACTAATTTCCCGGCACGACTTAAATCATATTTCAAATACCCGAAATCATTATATTTGCCTCCTTCGGAAAAATTAAAAACGTTATTAACGATGAGAAAAATTTCAGTTACAGGAATACTTTTGGTGGCATTAATGTTGATAAACTACCAGGTTTCAAACGGATGTACTAACTTCCTGGTCACCCGCGGCGCTTCGGCCGATGGCTCAACAATGATTACTTATGCTGCCGATTCACACACTTTATATGGCGAATTGTATTATCAGCCGGCTCAGGATCATCCGGCAGGTGCCATGCGCGATATTTATGAGTGGGACACCGGAATATTCCTTGGAAAAATACCACAACCAGCCCACACTTTCAGCGTTGTGGGAAATATGAACGAATACCAGGTGGCCATTGGCGAAACAACTTACGGAGGGCGTGAAGAACTGGGCAAACAAACCGGCGCTATAATGGATTACGGCAGCCTGATTTATGTTGCCTTGCAACGCGCCAAAACCGCACGCGAAGCCATTGAAGTGATGACAAATCTTGTAAAGGAATTTGGTTATTACAGTTCGGGCGAATCGTTTTCGATTGCCGACCCCAACGAAGTGTGGATTCTGGAAATGATTGGTAAAGGTGACGGAGAAAAAGGCGCAGTTTGGGTAGCGGTAAAAATACCTGACGGATATATCAGCGGACATGCCAACCAAGCCAGAATAACTACTTTTCCGTTGAATGATAAGAATAATTGTGTTTACTCTCCCGATGTAATTTCATTTGCACGTTCAAAAGGCTGGTACAAAGGGGAAGACAAGGATTTCAGTTTTTCGGATGTTTATGCGCCTGTTGATTTTGGCGCTGCCCGTTTTTGCGATGCCCGCGTTTGGGCCGGATTCAACAAAGTGGCCGGGGGAATGGACAAATATGCTGAATACGCCAAAGGAATTGTAAATCATGGTGGCGCCAATAATTTCGCGACCAACCGGATGCCTTTGTGGGTTAAACCCGACAAAAAACTCTCGGTTCAGGATGTTATGAATATGATGCGCGACCACTACGAGAACACAGAACTTGAAATGTCGCACGATTTGGGCGCTGGTCCGTTTAGTTTACCTTATCGTTGGCGTGCAATGACATGGTCTGTTGACTCGGTGGAATACTGTCACGAAAGGGCAATTTCGACACAGCAAACCGGATTTTCGTTTGTGACACAAAGCCGCAGTTGGTTGCCAAATCCAATTGGTGGAATACTTTGGTTTGGCGTTGACGATACTTACAGCACCTGCTACGTACCCATGTATTGCGGAATTACCGAAATACCCGAATGTTTCAGGGTGGGTAACGGCGACATGCTCACTTACAGCGAAACATCGGCTTTCTGGACTTTTAATCAGGTAACCAATTTTACTTACCTCCGCTATATAGATATGATTAAAGATGTTCATAAAGTTCAAAGTAAACTGGAAAATAAGTTTGTTTCATATATTCCGTTGATTGACAAAGCAGCAGAAACGCTTTACGCTGTAAACCACGAGCAGGCGCGGAAATTTGTTACTGAATACTCGGTAAACGAAGCCAATAATATGACTGCGGAATGGAAAAGATTAGGACAGTATTTGCTTGTAAAATACATGGATGGCAATATAAAACGCGAAAAAGATGGTGAATTTGAGCGCACCGAAACCGGAATGGCGCCGTCACCAATTTTTGCCGGTTACCCCGAATGGTGGTACAAAGCAATTGTAGCCAGCACCGGCGAGAGCAAAAAAGTAATTGGCAGTGCCGGACATTAATTCTGCCCCGCTTTTTAAATTCGGCAACAAATTAAAATAGAAGATAAATTGATTTTGGAGAATTAATTTTTTTGTTACTTTTGCGCCACTTTTAAAGCAATCTCTTTCCGTCAGTTGAGGGATACATTGCCAACATAAATAAATATAAAAATGGAAGACTTAATAAAATTAGTAGAACAAGAATTTGCCAAAGGCAAAGAACATCCTGCGTTTATTGCAGGCGACACTGTGACGGTGAGCTATAAAATTGTTGAAGGAAATAAAGAGCGAATCCAGAACTTCAGGGGTGTAGTTATACAAATTACCGGAAGTGGAAATACAAAAATGTTTACCGTTCGTAAAATGTCAGGGAACATTGGAGTTGAAAGGATTTTTCCTTTATCGTCGCCATTTATCGATGCAATAGAAGTGAACAAACGTGGCAAAGTTCGCAGAAAAAGGTTATTCTACCTGCGCGAATTAACTGGCAAAAAAGCCCGTATCAAAGAAAGAAGGATGTAACAAAATCAAAATCCGATACAAAAGGTCTCTGCAAAGAGGCCTTTTTTTTGCTGTAAAAGTTAAAATTGAATTCGAAATTTAATATCTTAAAATATCATCCAGCCCTTGTTTTAACTCTACAAGTTCTTTTTCAGTAATATTTCCTATTTTTTTTATTAACCTGTCTTTCGAAACAGATCTGATATGAAAAATCATTATTTCAGATTTTTCCAAAAGACCGTTTGTTTCATTTGGTACCAAAACAACATTTCCTTTGTAATTTTTTATTTTAGTTGTTAAAGGACAGGTAATAACCAAAGAAAGATACTGATTCATTAAATTCCCGCTGATAATCACCACCGGACGAAATCCCTGCTGTTCGCTCCCTTTTCCCAGGTTTAAATTCGCATACCAGATTTCCCGCTGTTTCATTTCTCCAATTGACTTAAATATTCTTCCATACCTTCTTCAGCCATGTCCATAATATCCAAATCGGAAGCAGCAAGTTTGTATGATTTTACATATTCAGCCCGGTTTAACTGGTCAAGATAAATCTGAAGCGCTTTCTCAATGATCCTGTTTTTGGGAATAGCCAGTTTTATGGCCATTTCATTTAACTTTTTTATCAAATCATCGGGTAATGTACTGGTAAATGTTGTCATTATTTTTGATTTATATTTATATTTCACAAATATAAAACAAAAAATCTAATAATCCGGAGAAATGACCTCGGCTTTCCCAAACCGAAGAAAACATGTCGGAGCTGGAAACTCCGACTCCCAAATTATCCGTTTAGCAACTCTTCAGCAGTTTTTAATGTAGTTTCCGAAAAGTTTTCGCCGCCTACCATTTTGGCCAGCTCCTCCACCCTTTCAGACTGGTTTAGCAATTTCACCGAGGTAAATGTTTTGCCTGTCTGTTCGTATTTATAAACCAGAAAATGCGCATCGCCTTTGGCAGCAATTTGCGGTAAATGTGTAATGTTAATAATTTGGGTGGTTTCTGAAAACGACTTGATTATATTTCCCATTTTCAGCGCAATTTCTCCTGAAACACCCGAATCAATCTCATCGAAAATAACAGTCGGAAGTGATTTAGATTTGCGAAGCAGGTTTTTTATGGCGAGCATTAGCCGCGACATTTCGCCTCCGGAAGCCACTTTTGAAATTTCAGCAGGCGCTGCATCGGTATTGGCGCTAAATAAAAATGAAACTGCATCGGTTCCGTTGATTGTAAAATCGGGCAATTGCTCGTGTATCACTTCCAGTTTCGATTTTGCCATTCCCAACTGTTGTAAATCGCCAACAATTTCTTTTTCAATCTGTTTAAATGCTTTCTTCCTGACAGCAGTTAATTCGCTGGCCTTTTCTGACAGCAATAAACGCCCTTTTTGAAGCTCTGTTTTTAATGCCTCAATTTGTTCATCGTAACCGGTAACGCGGTTTATTTTCTCATCGAAACTGTTTTTCAGGCCAATTAATTCAGTTACAGTATTTACATGGTGTTTCTGCTGCAAGCTGTAAATCAGGTTAAGCCGGTTGTTGATCTGTTCAATTCGCACCGGATCGTGTTCCACTTTTTCAACCAGACCTTCAGTTTCGTCCAAAATATCTTTCACTTCAAGCAAACTGCTTTGCAACCTTTCGGCCAGCGACGGCACTTCTGTCACAAAATTACGGATGCTTTCAAGTTTTTTGATACTTTCTTTCAGGTTTTGAATAACTGAAAAACGCTCATCGTCAAGCAGGATTTGAACCTGACTGAATGCATTTTTGATTTCCCCGGCATGAGTAAGTTGTTCCAAACGCGTTTCAAGTTCTACCTGCTCATTCTCCTGTAAACCTGACTCTTCGAGCTGTTTAAACTGAAACTGCCAGTAATCGAGGTCAGCTCGCTCCTTATCATTTTTTGCAATCATAAATTCGAGTTCTTTCTTTATCGAAAGCCAGGAATGAAATAATCCGCGATATTGCTCCAGAACTTTACCGGCGCCTGAAACGGTGTCAACCAAGTCGAGTTGAAATTTACGGTTTCCCAGTTCGAGGTTTTGATGCTGCGAATGAATGTCGATAAGTTGCAAACTCAAATCGCGCAACGTTTTCAGATTAACGGGAGTATCGTTGATAAATGCCCTGAATTTGCCTGAAGTTGTAATTTCGCGGCGTAAAATCGTTGTTGAATCGTAATCCAAGTCATTTTCCTCAAAAAAAGAATGAAGGTTGTAATTTCCTATTTCGAAAACACCTTCAACAATACATTTTTTAGTTGGGTCTTTTAAAACCGATAAATCGGCACGGTTGCCTAAAATCAATCCTAAAGCGCCTAAAATAATTGATTTTCCTGCGCCAGTTTCCCCGGTAAACGAGTTCAATTTTTGATGAAAATCAATGAACAAAGATTCAATTAACGCATAGTTTGAAATGGAAAGCCTGGTTAGCATGGATTTTCAATTTACATATCTTCCTTATCGGAGATTTTAGAATATTTGCTTCCGTTCGAAGGATCAATTTCATTCAGAATAGCCAAAACCCGCGATCTTTCATCGGGATATGATTTTGAGAAAACATTGACGAGTTCATCTGATTTAGCGTCGAAGAACATCTGTAAAATATAGGTTGAAGGGCGTTTACGAAAAACCTTTTGCAGGTCGCGCAATGATTCGGCAATATTCGACCTCCCCTCTTCCACCCTTTGCGACATTAAATCCAATCCATTTCGGTGATAACTGTACATACATCTGCGAAAATCGGAATATGATTTATTCATTATATTTTCGAGTAACCAGTAACGATTTCTTTCGCTTTCAAAAGATTTCCAGCCTTTTACCGGCAGGTTTTGCGAATTATTTACAATGGCCTGCGCTTTTTCGAAATAGGGTGTTCCCCCTTCCAACGAAAAAGAATCGTAACTGTAGCCCAAAATTACGTAGGCATAATAAGCCAGAATGTTGGTCAGATTTTCGCGGTTTGAAGTTTCATTAAATTCAAGGGACTGAAATTCAACATAACGGCAACGAAAATCATTGTCTTTAATATTTAAAATGGTGGTTTCGTAACTCGAATCGAATACCGGCCTGATTAACTGTACCTGAATTGTACCCCGAAATTCGTCAGCAGATAGTTGTTCTTCGAGCAGAATCATGATATTACATCTCAGCTTTTCATCGTAACTGTAAATATGGTCGGTCCATTTGCGGTTATTCATAAATTCGTAAATATCCGACTGCATGGTTTGAAATAGATTCTGGTTGGCGCCCTGAATCCTTTGTGCCGATACGGTTACATTGCACCTTAATTCCTGGGCAAAACTATTTGCCACAAATATTAGAATCGTAAATATGATTAGAGAAATGTATTTCATTATAAATAAAAATCTGTTTGTAAAAATAAAAAAACACGAAGAAGTATGTCACCCGATTATCGATTTAATCTTTTCAACGATATCAACAGCAACTTCCTTCTTACTTTTTAACTCAAAAAACTGTTGATTATTGTCTTTGTCGATGATTGTAATTTTGTTGGTATCAACCTGAAAACCTGCCCCTTTGTCGTTCAATGAATTTAAAATGATAAAATCGAGGTTTTTCTTCACAAGTTTTTGTCCGGCATTGTTTACTTCGTCCGTAGTTTCAAGTGCGAAGCCCACGAGAATTTGATTTTCAGATTTTACGTCGCCTAATGCCTGCGCTATATCCCGCGTGGGCTTCAACTCCAGATTCCAGTTGCTTTTACCGCGTTTTGTTTTTTGATTTTCAACCACCACTGGGGTAAAATCGGCAACTGCGGCGCACATTACAGCGCCGTCGCAACCCGAAAAATATGCCAAACTTTCAGCAAACATTTCATTTGCCGATTCAACTTTAACCACTTTAATTTTGGGATGATTAGTAGTAACTGATACTGGCCCTGAAACCAAAATCACATCAGCTCCCTGATCTGCTAATTGTTCGGCTATGGCATATCCCATTTTCCCCGACGAAAAATTGCCGATAAACCTCACTGGATCAATTTTTTCAAATGTTGGCCCGGCAGTCACTAAAAAAGTTTTGCCTTTCAAATTGCTTTTGAAGGAGAAATAATCAACCACAAGTTCCAATATTCTTTCGGGTTCTTCCATCCTACCCTTTCCGGTTAATCCACTGGCAAGTTCGCCAACAACCGGTTCAATAATTACATTTCCGAACGATTTTAAAATTTCCAGATTTTTTTGGGTTGAAGGATGGGCAAACATATCCAAATCCATGGCAGGCGCTATAAAAACGGGGCATTTTGCCGACATGTAAGTTGTAACCAACATGTTATCGGAAATTCCGTTTGCCATTTTAGCGATCGTTGAAGCTGTGGCAGGTGAAACCAGCATCAAATCGGCCCATAAACCTAAGGCAACATGGCTGTTCCAGGTACCATCAGTAGTCCCAAAAAATTCGCTGATAACGGGTTTACCAGATAATGCAGAAAGTGTAACCGGGGTAATAAATTCTTTACCCGCTTTGGTAATTAACACCTGCACTTCGGCGCCTTCTTTAACCAATAAACGCAAAAGCATAGCTGCCTTGTATGCCGCTATGCTTCCGGTTATTCCCAATATTATTTTTTTTCCGTCGAGCCTCATGGGCTTCGAGTTTAAATTTTTGGTTTGTTTTCCCTGCTGGGATTTCTATGGTAAATTTCGCCTTCTTTTAATTCTTCAAAAGCAATTAATGATGGTTTTGGCATCCGTTCGTAAAATTTCGAAATCTCTATTTGCTCGCGATTTTCAAAAATTTCTTCCAAATTATCGGTGTACGAGGCGAATTCCTGAAGTTTCTGATTTAATTCTTCCTTTAGTTCAGAAGAAATCTGGTTTGCCCTTTTTGCCAAAATCATAACCGTTTCGTAAATATTGCCAGTTTCCTGGGTTAACAGGTCCAGGTCGCGCGAAATTGTTGATGGCGCTGCTTTAGTTTTTTTGTAATCCATATTTTATTTAATAATTGTTTCGTCTTCTTCTTTGTAATTAATCAATTGCGAAGTGGTTTTATAAAACTTCTGGGCATCTTTAATGCGTTTACTTTCCGGAAATTCGTCGATAAACGAAAAATATTCATCCACCGTACTCGTAAGTCTTTCCTGTCGTTTATCAATCACACTCGCCATTGCAAGCATATATTTTGATTCGAGCAACATAAACATTAACTCTTCCCGGTATTTTGAATCGGGATGTTGGTTTAAACTGTTGCTTAAAGCAATAACCGATGCCTTGTAATTTCCAAAATCATAATATAATTTGGCATTTAAATATGATTTAAATACCAGTTTATCGTTCAATTCGTCAATAAGGCGGTTTGCTTCGTCAACCCTTTCGTTAAAAGGGTAAAGATTGACATAAAGCTGGAGGGCATCTATTGCCTCACTCGTGGTGTTTTGATCCAACCTCGCTTTTGGCGACATCAGATAAGAACAATAACCATCCATAAAATAAGATTCCTCGGCATGTTCGCTCATTGGAAATTCCTTTACCAGGGACCTGAAATAGTGACCGGCCATCAAATAATCTTTCTGCCCAATCATGCTTTTGGCATAATAGTAATAAATTTTATCAGCACGGCTGGTACCGCGATAAACACCAACCAGTTCCTTTAAAAGGGTCCCCGACCTGACATACTCACCATCTTCGTAGTATTCAACAGCTTTTTTGTATTTATATTCGTAATCGGTGCTTTTTACAATTTTGTTGTAGCTACCACACGAACTTAAAATTACTGTTAACACCATCAATACCGGTACAAAAAATCTCATTTTCATTAACATGGCGCAAAAATATACTTTTTTATTACATGCGAAACGATTTACGCTTAAATTTAAACTTATCCAGCTTCTAACTATTTCATGTAGCTTATTCATTTTAAGTCGTGTACATTCATATCCATTCGAAATTAGGGGGTGAAAATAGAAATGAAAAACAAACATTAAGACTGGCTTTATGATAATTTAACATGTTTGTTCGAAATTTAAAAAAGTTTACATTTGCACCAGAATAATCACAAAAAAATTACAACGTGGATATATTTGAAAAATTCAGGGCAAATCAGGGCGAGATTGGTAAGTACATGAAACAAATTCATGGTTACTTCGCTTTTCCAAAATTGGAAGGCGAAATTGCACCAAGAATGAAATTCAGGGGGAAAGAGGTTTTAACATGGAGTTTAAATAATTATCTGGGATTGGCGAACCATCCGGAAGTTAGAAAGGCAGATGCAGAAGCAGCAGCACAGTATGGAATGGCTTATCCTATGGGAGCAAGAATGATGTCGGGGCAAACCGAAAAACATGAGCAATTGGAACGTGAACTGGCGGCATTTGTAGGAAAACCTGACGCTTTTCTGCTTAATTATGGGTACCAGGGAATGGTGTCGGTTATTGACGCTATTTGCGGAAGGAACGATGTAATTGTTTATGATGCTGAAGCACATGCATGTATTTTGGATGGCGTGCGTTTACACATGGGTAAAAGGTTTGTGTTTTTGCACAACGACATGGAAAGTCTGCACAAGCAACTTGAACATGCCACACTTCTGGCAAAAAAACAAAAAGGCGGGGTACTTGTAATTACCGAAGGTGTTTTTGGAATGGCCGGAGATATGGGCAAACTCAATGAAATTGCAGCCATGAAAGACGAATTTGAATTCCGTTTACTGGTTGATGATGCTCATGGTTTTGGAATGATGGGAAAAACAAGCGCCGGAACAGGTGAACATTTTGGCGTTCAGGATAAGATAGATCTTTATTTCGCCACTTTTGCAAAAGCGATGGCCGGAATTGGTGGGTTTGTTGCCTGCGAAAGTGATATTTGTTATTACCTGCGATACAACATGCGCTCACAAACCTTTGCCAAATCGTTGCCAATGCCAATGGTCATGGGTGGATTAAAACGCCTTGAACTGATTAGAACCAAACCTGAACTAAAAGAAAAATTATGGGCAGTTGTTGCAGCGCTGCAAACCGGATTGCGCGATGCAGGTTTTGATTTGGGAAGAACAAACACCGCTGTAACGCCGGTATTTATGAAAGGCGGAGTTGAAGAAGCAACAAATCTTGTTTATGATTTGCGTGAAAATTATGGTATCTTTTGTTCGATGGTAGTTTATCCTGTTATACCAAAAGGTGAAATAATCTTGCGTTTAATGCCTACTGCAATGCACACTTTGGAAGATGTTAAAATTACGGTTGAGGCATTTAAAAAAGTACGTGAAAAACTGGTAAGCGGCAAATATTCAAATACCGAAATGGCAACGGTAAAAGTTGACATGTAGAAAAAAAGCCTCTCTTAATCTCCCCCGAGGGGGAGAAATAAAGAATAATTCAACTTATTGATATATTAAAAAAGCAGGTATCAACCCTGCTTTTTTTATGTTTTTAACTTTCACTTATGAATGTTTTTCAGACAAATATCTTTCAGCATCAATAGCTGCCATACAACCCGAACCTGCTGCGGTAACCGCCTGTCGGTAATGCGAATCCTGCACATCGCCACAGGCAAATACGCCGAAAACTTTGGTTTTCGATGTTCCGGGAATGGTTTTAATATAGCCAACTTCATCGGTATCCAGATATTCAGCAAAAATTTCTGAATTAGGCTTATGGCCAATGGCCAGAAAAAACCCGTCAATCTTAATTTTTACCTCTTCCTCTCCCGCTTCACCTTTGTTTTTTAAGAGTGTTGCACCCTCGACAACTCCATTTTCGCCAAATAAACCCTTGGTTTGATGTTTCCATAGAATTTCAACATTTTTTGTCTTCTGCACCCGTTCAGCCATTACTTTCGAAGCGCGCAGTTCATCGCGGCGAACAATCAGATAAACTTTACGGCATAAACCGGCAAGGTACATCGCTTCCTCAGCGGCTGTATCACCACCACCAACCACGGCTACATCTTTTCCACGATAGAAAAAACCATCGCAGGTAGCGCAGGCCGAAACCCCGCCGCCGGCATATTTCTTTTCATCTTCCAATCCTAAATATTTGGCAGTTGCGCCGGTTGCAATAATCACTGTTTCAGCTTCAATGAGCTTACTGTCATCAATCCATACTTTGTGAATCTCACCTGAAAAGTCGGCTTTGGTGGCCATTCCCCAGCGAACATCGGTGCCAAAACGCTGTGCCTGCTTTTTGAAATCTTCCATCATTACCGGCCCGGTAATTCCATCGGGATATCCGGGATAATTTTCAACTTCGGTAGTTGTTGTTAACTGGCCTCCGGGTTGAAGACCTTCATACATTACCGGGTTCAAATTAGCGCGTGAGGCATAAATGGCCGCTGTAAATCCGGCCGGCCCGGAGCCAATAATTAAACATTTTACACGTTCGGTTTCCGTGTGCTGTGCAACAGAAACCGGGTTGCTTTCGTTAAAATCAAGTGGTTTAAACATAACTTTAAATTTTTTGCACAAAAGTAAGAAACATCTTTTACCAAAATCATCAAAAGCAATCAATAATAATGAAAGCTGAATAGACAAAAACTATAACTATAAAAATGAAAGACGAGAAAACTGTTGAATACTAAAATCCTTTCATCGATACCGGCCCAAGCAGTCCGGCATCCCTGATTTCCCAGACTGAAGCATCGAATGGTTCGTACTCGATATTTACCAGGGTTGTAAGTGCCAATTTGTAATTGGTGAAGATGTCTTCAATACCTCGGCACGTTAAACTTCCCTTCCGTAATTACAACAGAGTCCACAAGAACATTTGATCCGCTGCTGCTATCGTACCGTAAAAGTGTACCTGAGAAAGTGCCGCTAATGTTAGTTTCGGAAATTTCCGAAAACTTTACAAAAGCAGGTTTATAAAGTCCGAACATAGCATTGTCTCCGGCTCCACCTGCTACATAGAGGTTTCCCTCATTGTTAAAGTACCCCATCGAAAACGAGAAATCGGGATAATCATCTCCTTCGCCTGGAATATTTGAGATGTTTATTCCTTTTGAGAACTCCCGTGTATCACCAATAAAAATGGTTAAGGTATTTGTGCCTGATTCAAAAATATTCTTGCTGCCCGCAATATTTATGGAATAAACCCCAATGTTTCCATTGTAGCCGTAACTGCCTGTTAAGTTTACCTGATTATCTCCGTAAATATACTTCTGCTCTGTTCCATCCACCTTAAACTGAAATTGAAATTCAGAATCTTCATTATCATTGAGGCTGTCGTCGTTATTCGAACATCCGACAGGCAGAAGAATTATCAAAAGTAGAATCGAAATCAATATGTATCTTTTCATTTTTAATTATTCTATTTTTCTTTTATCCAAAAAATACCCCGTAACCACGCCAATAATTGCAAAAATTAATGCACTTAAAAACAGGTTGTAAACAATATCCCAACCGTTGCCAACAAACTTATTATATTCATCTACTATTTTTGTAAAATTCCTCATATAGCTTACCATACCATTACCCCCGTAATTTTTTACTAAATCAGACTGGAAGTAATAACTTAAAGGCACTCCCAAAAATGCTCCGAGAAACCCAAAAGTTTTCATTCTGTTCTTCTTTTGGATAATTGCCAGATATAGTCCGATATACAAAATTATACCAACAGGAATGATAATAATCGTAATCACAATAAATGATATCCTTATTGCGGAAATGGGCAGATTAAGGTTTTGGGAAAGAGAACTGCAAACTCCGAAAAGCAATTTTTCGGGACGCTTAAAAAAGCTGATTATATTCCGGGTATTCATAATAAGTAATGTTTTAAAATTTTAATATCAAATGTATATTGATTTTTTGCCATCTAAAACCTCAAATGATTTCCTGTCGGGTTTGATTTATTTTTTGTCGGTTGGCAATAATTTTTTGTAATATATTTACCTTTTCAATGTTTGATTTTTTTAATTATGCAAAAAGGCCTACTATTTTTTCTTCTCTATGTCTGTTTTTCAGGGAACGCGCAGGAACTTCAGAAAAGTCTCGACTCCTTGTCAGCGCTTATTAAAACAATGCCTGCTGAGGACACGGCCACCATTAACCTCAGGAACCATTATATCAGGCAAGCACTTTTTTCAAACCCTGCCGACAGCACATTGACAGAATTTACACAACAAACATTGGAAACGGCGGAAAAAACAGGATACCAAAAGGGGGTTTTACTTGCTTACGAACGTTTGGCACTAATCAATCAATACTCTTTTTCCAACCCATACAAGGCATTGTCTTACTATCAAAAAGCACTTTCTGTTGCAGAAAATAACCCTGGTTTAAATTCATTTAAATGGGGTATAATGGGAGGAATAGCCACTATTTATTACGAACAGGAAGAATATGATTTGGCATTGCGTTCTTTCAGGGAAATTTTTCTGAACAATAAAGATTTGGAACTTACAGCAACTGCCAATATCGCTAATGTTTACGGTGCAATGGAAAAAGTTGATTCAGCAATTTACCATTACCAAAAAGCGTTGGAATACAAACAACTGGATGAAAACCCTACTTTTAAAGCCAACCTTTTCAGCAACTTATCTTTAATGTATGAAAAGGCCGGAAATGCTGAATTGGCTTTAAACTATGCGGAAAAAAGCCTCGCGCTTGTAAATATCCATGGAATTGAATTTGTTCGTCCAACTGCTTACGCCAATGCTTCAATGGCCTACCTGAAGGCCAACGATTACAAAAAAGCAGAATATTATGCCCGTGAGTCATTAAAATTCAGCGAATTACAGGGAAACTTATTTTTACAAAAATCGGCATGGGGAACATTGTCCGAAGTTTTAGCTGTTAAAAAAGATTATTCCAACGCCCTCAAAGCCCACATCAAATATTCCGTTCTTAAAGACAGCCTGAACAATCAAAACCGAAGGGTAGAAATAAACCGAAAACAAATGGAATTTGATTTTGAAAAAGAACGCGCTTTTGCACAAGCAGAAATTGCGCGACAGACCACGATAAAAAAAGTAACTTTATTGAGTGGCCTGGGCTTGTTAATTGCATTAATTTTAGGGTTTATACTATACAAGCGCAGGCGTGACACCCTGGAACAAAAGAAAGAAGCCGAATTCAATGCCCTGGTTTCAGATACTGAACTAAAAGCTCTTCGGTCGCAGATGAACCCACATTTCATCTTTAATTCGCTTAACTCAATTGGAGATTATATCCTGAAAAATGACAACAAATCTGCCCAGGATTATCTCGTAAAATTTGCCAAATTGATGCGAAATGTACTTGAAAACTCGGAGCATAAAGAAATACCTTTGAGCGAAGAATTAAAGTTTATAGAACTTTACCTGCAAGTAGAAACCAAAAGGCTACCAGGCAAATTTTCATACATCATTAATGTTGAAAATGAATTGGACACAGAAAACACCCTTGTTCCGCCGCTTATATTGCAACCATTTATTGAAAACAGCATCTGGCACGGGTTTAAGGAGAAAGAAAACCAGGGGAATATTTTGATAGATTTCAAAATAAAAAACGACATGCTTCTTTGCAGTGTTGACGATAACGGATTGGGAAGCAATAAAAACGAAGCAGTTTCCAACAAAAAATCGCTGGGTATCGCCATTACCGAAAACCGCATTAAAATTCTGAATAAACAAAAAAAGGCCCATGGCAATCTTCAAATTTTTAGTAAGCTCCATAACGCAGGAACTCGTGTTGAAGTGAGCCTCCCGTTGCAAAACGCTTTTTAAACTGCGCTTTATGATCACAGTAGCCATAATAGACGATGAAAAACATAGCTCAGACCGCATCTTAAACCTCCTTGAACCCTATGTTGACAAAATAAAAACAGTGTGTTTCAATTCGGCAGAAAAAGCCATACAAGGAATTGAAACCCTTAGACCCGATATTGTATTTCTTGATGTTCATTTGCACGACAGTACCGGTTTTGAGGTGTTGTCGGCAATCTCGAATTACAATTTTTCATTAATTTTTATTACGGCTTTTGAGCAATATGCCATAAAAGCTTTTAAATTTTCTGCTATTGATTATTTGCTTAAACCCATAGATTCAAATGATTTTAATAATGCAATGCAAAAAGCATTTGAAAAAGTAAAACAAACTCAACTTAATGAAAGAATAGATGTATTGTTGTCACATCTTACGTCAGAAAGTTCCCAAAAGCGAATAAGTATCCCGACCAAAGATGGTTTTAGCTTCCTGGATATCCGAGATATTGCAAGATGCGAAGCGGATATTAACTATACACATATTTTTACTTCAATCGGAAAAAAATATACGGTTTCCAAACCTTTGAAATATTTTGAAGGACTTTTGATTGGTCACAGTTTTTTCAGGATACATAATTCGCACCTCATCAACCTAAACTATGTAAAGGCTTATTCGAAAAGCGGTTATGTAACCCTTTTGGACAATACAAAATTAGATGTCTCAATTCGTAAAAGAGAAGATTTTGTAAAAAATATGCGGTGACTTAAAAAGAAACAATCTGTAATTCTTGTAACCAAATATTTTAGAGAAATTCCTTTTAACCTTCTATTCCTCGTTTGCAGCGAGTAATAAACTGTTTTGCATTTGCAATGCGCTGTTGATGCTTTCACATGGCTGCATCGGTTTGCAACCGTTGTGCAATTCTATAACGTCTTCTTAAAAAAAAACAATTTGTTTCTTAAAAAGGAAACATACATATTTACAAAAAAGGATTCATGGAGAAAACAGTTAAAAAGACACCAGACAAAGAGATAACAATCAATTGACTATTTTCTGGACGATTTTGACAGGTACAAAGCTTTTATTCCGGACAGTCCTAAAAGTGAATCTACCGGCACATAACTTAATTCTAAAACCCCCTCAACCTCACCGGCCCCAGCAAACCTGCATCCCTGATTTCCCAGACTGAAGCATCGAATGGTTCGTACTCGATATTTACCAGGTTGATATCATAGAATTTGCGCCATTCAATTTTATTGATATCCAAATCGCGGATGCGGTTGGCAGCCACGTTGGTAACTTCAACCTGCAAAATGTTTTTGCCCTGCACCAGGTTATCTACCCTGATTTTATAAGTTGGCCCCAGCAAACTTCCAATACTTTTCCCGTTTAAGGTTACTCGGGCACAATCTTTCACCACTCCCAAATCCAGAGTGCCTGAAGTAATATTACTTTCCCAGTTAAATTCAGTCAGATAACGAACAGTACCTGCAAAACGGCGGGTTTCCATATCGCCCATTTTTGTCCACGACATGAGTTCGTCGGTTTGCAGGTTTCCAGGGTAAGCCGGCCCGCCTTCCATAAATGCTATTCGCCACAAACTGCCAATTTCAACCGGCGTGTTTGCGGTGTTTTCATAATTAAAAGCAGTTAAATCAGTTTTCTTTTCAGCACATTTGATTAAAAGGCTTTGTTCCGGTTCCAGTTGCAGGCGAATTTTGTTTTTATCCGATTCAGCAACCGCAACTTCGCCATTCATTGGATTGAGAAAAACATAAGAATTTGCGGACGCCGATAATTCCACCCACTCGTCTTTCATGGTTGTGGAAGTGTTAAAAACCATGTACCATATTTCGTTGTCCAGCTTCAATTTTAAGAAATTAAATCCTTTTTCAGCAAGCCGTTTTTCGCCTTTAACTTTGGCTTCGGCAAGTTTATGTGCAATATTTCCAACATTTTTATTTTTCGAAATTCCTGCTTTTATCTTCGTCAGTTTTTCATTTCTTTCTTTTAGGTTAAACATCCCCGGAACACTTTTGGGCAGGTATTCATCAAAATAAACTTTCCCTCCTTTTGCAATAAACTGCTGCAATTTTGCCAGAGTTTCCACAGGAATATATTCGGTTTTTGGGATTACCACGGCTTTGTATTTCGTTTTCCCGGATGTAACAATCTCACCATTTAACATTTCGCAATCCGACAATTGCCTGTCCGAAATATAATCGAAAGTGTAACCGGCTTTGGTCAGTTCTTCCGACAAACCCGAAATGGGATGACTTTTAAACCAACCCGCATCCTTGTTCACCCCCAAATGATTAAACAACCGTCCCCCGCTGGCAGCCACATCATAAAAAGGCCAGTAAACCAGCAAATCGTTATCGGGTTTTGCCTGTTGCAAAACAGCCTGCGACCGCCAGATGTAACTGAAAAGTGCCGGCATTTCGTACCAAAGCGGATTTCGGTTATTTACCTGCGTTGAAGCATAAAACAACCAGCCTGGCCATTGTGCATCTTCGGGCGAATAACAGGTTCCGTGGAAAAATATATGGTTGATTCCGGCCAGAAAAAAGCGGTTGGTTGCCCGAACCATTTCCGATGTTGTTACCGTCCAGTGTTCGTCGAGCCAGGTAAAACTTTCGGATGAAACCAGTTTTTGCCCGGTTACATGCGCAGCCGACGAAGCGAATTTATTAACAAAAATATCAACAGTACCCGGTTCCACCGTGCGGAAAATTTCGGTTTCGGGAATATCGCAGGCGGCATACAAATCCAGGATATTTCCCGGCGAACCGTGTGCCTGGTTGCGGTTCAGGCTTTTATGATTGTTTGCCCATTGGGTCATGGGTTGAATAAAGGATTCCAGCACCAAATCGGACAGTGTTTCGCGGTAATCCGATTTTACACGGGCAACAGTAACTTCATCTTTGCAATCGCCAGCCAAAACATGCAGGTATTCAGACAAATCGTAACCACGTCGTTTTTTAAATTCTTCGGTAAAGTGGGTTGTAAAATCACCGGTATATTCAAATGAATCGTGAAAAAAGCAGCGCAGTTTTCCCTCGTCAATTCCCAGCCGTTTCCAGAATTCTTCGAGGTACCAGTTGGTAATTATTTCGTCGAAAGTATCTATTGCCCAGCCTTCTCCTCCTTTTGAAGGCCGTTTTACCTTGTCGCCGTTTTTTACGCGCTGAGCCATGTAAACTGTCCCGTTTTCAGGAGCTTTAAATTTATCGGAACCATTTAGAACTGTGGTTTTGTTATTTTCAGAAACAAACGAAATGGCAGCAATATTTTTTAAATCAGCAGGCAATTGCCAGGTTTGGCCTTTTTTAAGTTCCGCCTTTTGCATCTTCAGCGACCACAAACCTTTTTCTTCGGGCACAAACGGGCCGCCGCAACGCCAGCCGCTACCGGGAGGCAGGTCAACGCCCATTCCCATCCGGTTGGCTTCTTCAATGGTAAAATTCAACATTTCCGAAAACTTAGGAGAAAGGTATTCTATAAAACGGGCTTCCTCTCCTTTTACCCCGTAAATGGGCGTAATTTCCACACCACCAATTCCGGCATCAGACATTTCTTTCAGTTCGCGTGAGATATTTTCCCGGTCAACAGCATTTTCCATCCACCACCAGCGCGTCCAGGGTTTCGATTCCTGCGTGGAAGCGGGCCAGTATTGCTGGGAGAAACTGGTGAAAGTGAGAAGAGTTAAAAAGAAAGTAATTATTAGGTTTGACCTTTTCATTTGATTGTTGTTATGATTTTTATTCAGCATAAAAATAGGATTTTCAGACATTAATTGAATGAATAGTTAATGATTTATTAGATTAGCAGTAAATAAAAAAAACATGTTTTCAGTAAAAAATAAAACGATAATCGTAACCGGAGCAAGCGGCGTAATTGGTTCGGCGGTTTCAACAGCTTTGGCCAAAAACGGGGCCCGCATGGTTCTTTTGGGAAGAACTGGAAAAAAGTTGCAGGAAACTTATAGTAAAATCTCTCAAACCGGAGGAAACCACCTTCAATTTGTTTGCGATGTTCTTGATATTGATTCACTTGAATTGGTGCGTGAAAAAATATTGAAGGAAGTTCAGCAAATTGATGCACTAATCAATATTGCCGGTGGCGCTACTCCGGGAGCATCAACCAAAACCGAATTTTTGAGAGATGAAAATGCGTTTGAGGATTCATTTTTTGGTATCGATACAGAAGCTTTTCGAACAACCACCGATTTGAATTTTCTGGGAAGTGTTTATCCCACAAAGGTTTTTGGGGAAATAATGGCCAATCAGAAAAGCGGTAATATCATCAATATCAGTTCGATGGGCGCCATTCAGCCGTTGAGCAAATCTCCCGCATACAGCGCCGGAAAAGCGGCAATTTCAAACTTTACGCAGTGGCTGGCCGTGCATCTTTCGAAAGTAAATGTGAGGGTTAACGCAATCGCCCCGGGATTTATTTTAACCGAACAAAACCGCTTTTTACTGTTCGACGAAAAAACCGGAGAACTTACCCCTCGCGGAAAACGGATAGTGGAACACACGCCGCAGGGAAAACTGGGTAATCCGGAAGATTTAATTTCTACCATTTTGTGGTTGCTCTCCAACAATTCATCGTTTGTTACTGGAATAATTGTGCCGGTTGACGGAGGATTTTCTGCCTACAACGGAATTTAAATTCAGGCTGAAAAAAACAATTTTTAACGCTAAATGACGAAACTAAATAAACCAATAATCAATTTAAAACAACCCGCATAAATGGCCAAAGTAATCATTGGAATTCACGGTTTGGGAAATAAACCGGTTGCCAATTTAATGGAATACTGGTGGTGGAAAGCAATTTCAGAAGGATTGAAAAATCATACAAATAACAGGTACCATAAACCTGTGTTTAAACTGGTTTACTGGTCGGATGTTATATATGACCATCCCAAAGATGCAAACTGCACCAATCCGAAAGATCCCAATTACATTGACGAACCCTACGAACCTGAAACTTTCAATTTGAAAATAAAAGATTTTTCGTTTAGGAAAAGAATAATCAATTACATTGTAGGAGAGCTCAATAAAATATTTTTAAATGATGATTACTCGTTAAACTTTACTGCAATTAACGATTTAATCATTAAAAATTATTTTAAAGATTTGAATGCCTATTATTCCGACCAGATAAATGGCAAATCCCGACCGGTTAAAGAAACTTTGCGTGAGCGATTGAAATCTGTATTAATTGAACATAAAGATGATGAAATACTGTTAATAGCTCATTCCATGGGGTCAATTATTGCATTTGATGTACTTTCACTTTATGAAGATGAAGTTCAGATTGACACTTTTATGACCATAGGATCTCCTCTGGGTTTGCCGGTAGTGGTAAGCAAAATTGCCAACGAACTAAATTTAAAAATTCACAAAACCGGAAAAATGAGCGCTCCCGCTTCCATTAAAAACTATTGGTATAACTTTTCCGATTTGGAAGACAGGGTGGCTTTAAATTATAATCTCAGTGATGATTTTTCTGAAAATACAAATGGAATTAAAGTAATTGATTTTGAGGTTACGAATACCTATTTTACAAATGGCCATCATAATCCGCATAAATCTTATGGTTATTTGAGAACACCTGAATTTGCTGAGAAAATAGTTGAATTTCTAAACAAAAAAAGGCTACCATTGCTCCAAAGTATATGGCAATCAATCCGAAAAAATTTTAAGAAAATCAAAATTCATACTCAATAACTGAACAAAAAAAGTAGATAAAAATGAATGTTGTTATACTCGATTCGGGTTATAAATCCTACCTATTCGAAAAAGAACTTTTCGAAGAAAACGGGTTTGAACTGAAAATTCATCCAACCTACGAAGGCGAAAAAACCGAAAAAACCGAATTTGCAAAAGATGCCGATGGAATTTTAGTAAGACACACACGAATTGATGAAGCATTTCTTTCAGAAATGAAAAACCTGAAAGCGGTGGTTCGTTATGGTGTGGGTTACGATAATGTTGATGTAGACGCCTGTTCCCGGTATGGCGTGAAAGTGGCCAATGTTCAGGGATATGCTAACCACGCTGTATCGGACCATGCCTTGGCGCTGATGTTTTCGTGCTCGCGGGCGCTTTGGAATACTAAACAACAAATTACCGAAAAATTTGCATCTCCACCGGTTGAAGATATTTTTGAGCTTCACGACAAAACTTTAGGAATTATTGGTTTGGGAAGAATTGGCAGCGTTTTGGCGAAAAAAGCTGCATCGCTTTTTAAAGAAATCATTGCCGCCGACCCGTATAAAACCCAGAAATACTGCAACCGTTTTTCGGTTCGAAAAGTGGATTTTAAAGAATTGCTCCAAACCTCTGACATTATCAGCCTTCATTGTAATTTAACCAGCGAAACCCGCCATATTTTAAATGATGCAGCTTTTTCGGAAATGAAAAAACGACCTGTAATTATCAACTCATCCCGTGGTGAAACCATTGATGAAAAGGCGCTTTTGGAGGCATTAAACAACAAAATTATTCACAGCGCGGGTTTGGATGTTTTCGAAAATGAACCTGTTACTGAATTACAAAAACCTCTAATCAATCACCCGAGAACTTTATGCACCGGTCATTATGCCTGGTATTCCGATTATTCCGCCGTTGAATTGCAAAAACGGGCGGCCCAAAACCTGCTAAATCTCTTACAATGTAAAGAGGTGGAAGACGCACTCAATTAAAAAAAGACTAAATATTCCTTTATTTTGATTTAAACCAGTCAAAGCCCTTGACATGGGTTTGGTTATTCCGTAACTTGAGCCAAAAATTATCATTAAATCTAATTATTATGGAACAATTTTTAAAAATAGCTTTTAACGAGTTGGGTATTGAAGAATTTGCAGGAAACAACCACAATCCTGAAGTTTTAAAATATGCCAAAGACACAAAAATTACAGGAGTTACCACCGATGAAATTGCCTGGTGCAGCACTTTTGTGAATTGGGTGGCATGGAGATCAGGACTTCAGTTTTCCGGTAAAGCGAATGCCCGTTCGTGGTTAAATGTTGGCGCCAAAGTATCCGTGCCTGAACCCGGCGATGTTGTAGTTTTCTGGCGCGAAAGCCCGCAATCATGGAAAGGGCACGTTGGTATTTTCCTGGGATTCTCGCTCGATAAAAAACGGGTTTATTGTTTGGGTGGTAATCAGGGAAACCGCGTTTCGGTAACAGCTTACCGCATTGACACAGTACTTTCGTTCCAGCGACTGGCGCAATCAAAACAAATTACAATACCCGACCCTGTGCTGAAACGCAAAAGCGGCGGGCCGGCAGTGGTTGCACTGCAAGATGCGCTCAAACTGCTGAACATTAATGTTGGCACGTCGGATGGCGATTTTGGCAAAAAAACCGAAGACGGAATAAAAGAATTGCAAACCCGGAAACCTAATCTGACAATTGATGGAATTTACAATGCCGAAACCCGAGATTTGCTTGAATCACTTCTGCAGGCGTGAAGGAAAATGCGGGAATGCTTGAATGCGAAAATGAATGAATGAATAACATGCCCAAAGGGAGAATGTTTAAATTCGATTGATTCTCAAATAGAAAAAGGGAACAGTGGTGGATTAATTACAGAAAAGATTACCTCCGCCCATTCCCTTTTAATTTCCAATTTTTAATTTTTAATTTAAAACTTAAACGACAACCCTACCCCGAACATTTCCATAAACTGCACCATTGGCGCGGCGTGTCCGGTATCTTTGTTCTGAATTTTGATATCATCGTCGTAAATCAGTTGGGTCATCAAATTGGTCGAAAGCCACTCATTCACCTTCATGTTCAACATGAAAGTCCAGTCAACATCAATGTTTTGCGGGTTATGGAAGTAATTC
>Ga0100401_1000219_pt1 | contig 47046 bp, 39 predicted proteins | sample CryGeymeta201525_FD_80421 | JGI IMG/M metagenome (GOLD analysis project Ga0100401, IMG submission 80421) | Groundwater microbial communities from Crystal Geyser aquifers in Utah, USA - Crystal Geyser metaG 2015-25 | ecosystem: Environmental > Aquatic > Deep subsurface > Groundwater | place: USA... | reverse complement strand
TAATTGTCAATTTCTAATTTCCATTGAATTTACAATATTTTTATTTTCAATTCTTGTTTGAACATAAGAACCTTGCCTTCGGCAAGAATCTTTTTTCTCGCTCTGCTCGAAATTGAGTCATTGCTAATTGATGGAAAATTGATACTTGAAAATTGAGAATTCTTTAAAATCGAGCAAAATGGGCAAAAGCGCGGTTGGCCTCAGCCATTTTGTGCATTTCTTCTCTTTTTTTAACCGCACTGCCAACATTGTTATAAGTATCAATTAATTCTTGGGCTAAAAATTCAGACATCTTTTTCCCTTGCTTATCTCTGGCTGCCCAAATAATCCAGCGCATTGCCAAGGTCATACGCCGCGATGGTGAAACTTCCATTGGAATTTGATAATTGGCGCCGCCAATTCGACGTGAACGCACTTCCAAAAGTGGCGAGGCATTTTTAACCGCTTGTTCAAAAACTTCCAACGGCGTTTTTTTGAGATTTTTTGAAGCGATATCCAAAGCTTCATAGACAATTTTTTTGGCAATTTCCTTTTTGCCGGAAATCATTAACTTATTAATAAATTGTGAAATTAAAATACTTCTAAATTTCAAATCTGGCAAAACTACAGCTTTAATTTTTCTACTTTTACCTCTACTCATTTTTATTCCTTTGGTTTTTTAGCACCATATTTTGAACGGCCCTTTTTTCGATTTTCTACGCCCAGCGTATCCAAAATGCCGCGAACAACATGATATCTTACACCCGGCAAATCTTTAACGCGGCCGCCGCGAATAACAACTACCGAATGTTCCTGAAGATTGTGACCTTCCCCTGGAATATAAGCCGTTACTTCTTGACCGGACGTCAATCTTACTTTGGCGATTTTCCGCAAAGCAGAATTTGGTTTTTTGGGTGTGATAGTTGTGACTTTCAAACAAACACCTCTTTTAAAAGGCGAGGATTTTTTAGACCAAGTCGGCTTGCCTTTCAAGAAATTAAAACCGTGCGCCAAAGCTGGCGTTTTTGATTTTTTAACGATTTTTTTTCTTCCTTTTTTGATTAATTGTGAAATTGTAGGCACATTCGCTCCCTTCGGTCGCTCAAAATCAAAAATCAAATCTCAAAAATCAAAAATAACTTTTTTGAATTTTATTTTTTTTAAATTTTTCTTTTTCATTTTTCATTTTGCATTTTTTTTCCCGGTATATCCTTACGGAAACCAGTTCCCGCAGGTATTAGTCTACCAATAATTACATTTTCTTTCAAGCCCTTAAGACGATCTACTGCTCCTCTGACGGCAGCATCAATTAAAACGCCAGTTGTTTCCTGGAATGACGCCGCCGATAAAAAACTGTCTGTTTTCAACGATATCCTGGTAATTCCCATTATAGCTTGAACTGCTATTGTTTTTTTGGCTGTTGGGGGCAATGACTCATTAATTTTACGTAAGCTTGTAATATCGACAAATTGACCGGGTAAAAGTTGCGTATCGCCTTCAGATATAATCTTGTCTTTAGAAAACATCTGACGAATAATTATTTCAATATACTTGTCATTAATACGCTGACCTTGGGATGAGTATATCTCCTGAACTTCACCGATGATGTATTTCTCAACCGCTTCTTTACCTTTAAGTTTTAATGCTTCTGCTAAGTCCCAATGGCCTTCTGTCAGCTGGTCGCCAATACTGACTCTTTGGCCATTTTCCACCCTTAAATCAACTGCAATGGGCAAAAGATATTCTCGGCTTAATTGTTCAACGGAAGTAATTTTGATTTGGCTTTTTTCAACTTTAACTTTGCCAGCTATTGTTGCTCTGATGGCTTTTTGGCCCTCGGAAATAGCAATAACTTGTTTATGAAGGACTACATCTTGAGCTTTGATAATCAATTTATAATGCTCGGGGATTTTAACAACTATCGAAGGAAATTCTGAAGAAGTGATAATTATTTTAACTCTGTTTTTTTCTTTTTTAATCTGGCAAATACCATTAAGATCAGACAGCACGGCTGGAAAACGCGGGGTGCGCGCCTCAAACAGTTCCTCTACACGCGGCAAACCAGTGGTAATATCTTCGCCTGAAACACCGCCAAGATGGAAGGTTTTCATCGTTAGCTGTGTGCCTGGCTCTCCGATAGCTTGGGCAGCCACAATGCCAACTGCTTCACCAAACTGTACAAGGCCGCCGCGCGCCAAATCGCGGCCATAACAAGCTTGACAAATACCCCAGTTGGATAGACAGCCCAAAGAAGAACGAACCTCAACTTGTTCAATGGAAACCTTTTCTATTTCTTCAACAACTATTTCGGAAATTTCTTCTCCAGCTTTGCAGATAATCTTGTTGGACTGGGGATTTTTAATATTTTTAAGGGCGATTCTGCCTAAAATTCTATCTTTGAAATTTTGATTTAATTTGCTGGATTCTTCACGGGTTATTTTTACCCCTTCGTTAGTTAGGCAATCTTTCTCGGAAATTACTAAATCTTGTGCTACATCAACTAGACGCCTGGTTAAATAGCCAGCATCAGAAGTACGTAACGAAGTATCTGATTTACCTTTTCGAGCACCGTGGGTAGAAATGAAATATTCCAGGACATCTAATCCCTCTTTATAGTTGTTAATGATAGGAATTTCAATAATTTCCCCAGCCGGATTAACTACTAATCCCTTCATCCCTCCCAGTTGCGTAACTTGCGCAAAAGAACCGCGAGCGCCTGATTTTACCATCATGTACACAGGATTTCGCTCATTCATATCTTCTATCATTTCTTTTTCAATTTTATCTTTTGTCTTGGTCCATAATTCCACCCCCGATGCAACTCGTTCGGTATCGGTGATTAAACCTCTTTTGAACTGTTTAGCAATTTCATCTATTTGCAAATTAGATTGTTTCAAAATGTCTTTTTTTTGCTTGGGGATTACCACATCTTCAATGGAAATGGTCATCCCTGATTGCGTGGCATATTGGAAGCCAACTTTCTTGATTCTATCTACTAAAGCCACCGCTTCGTCAATGCCGTATTTTTTAAAGCATTCAGATATGATGGCCCGCAAATGCTTATCGTCCATATCCTGGTTTCTAAAGCGCATTTCTTCAGGAAGAACGTTGTTGAAAAGGATGCGGCCTATTGATGTTTCCACAATTACAGTTTCTCCTTGTTTACCCGCAAACTGTTGGGCGGACATACGGACGTAAATTTTGGCGCATAAGTGGACATAACCCATTTGGTAAGCGTAAATTGCTTCATTTTTAGAGGCAAAATATTTTTTCTCACCTTTAGCGCCGGGTTGCCAAGTAGTCATATAGAAACAGCCAAAAACAATATCCAAGCGCGGGGTGACAGTTGGCTCTCCAGAAGCAGGTTTCAAAACGTTATGTGAAGAGCGCATAATGTTACTGGTTTCATAGCGCGCCTGGCTAGACAGCGGCACGTGAACCGCCATTTGGTCGCCATCAAAATCAGCATTAAATGCAGAACAAACTAAAGGATGAATTTGAATGGCTTTACCTTCAATTAAAACAGGCTGAAAGGCCTGTATGCCTAATCTGTGCAAGGTCGGTGCGCGGTTAAGCATAACGTAATAATCTTTAGTTATTTTTTCCAATATATCCCAAACTTCCGGCGTTCCTTGTTCAATTAAACGTGTAGCATTTTTAACGTTGTGAACATAACCTTCGGAAATTAAGCGGGAAATAACGAATGTTTTAAACAATTCCAAGGCCATCATTTTGGGCAGACCGCATTGATTTAATTTTAAGTGCGGACCGATAACAATGACAGAACGGCCTGAATAATCAACGCGTTTGCCTAAAAGATTTTGTCGAAAACGGCCTTGTTTACCCCGCAAAATATCTGATAATGAGCGCAGTTTCCTCGCCCCCCCAGTAGTAACGGCGGTTTTGCCGCGTCTGGCGCTATTATCAATTAAAGCATCAACCGCTTCTTGCAGCATTCTTTTTTCGTTGCGGCAAATAACTTCTGGGGCACCCTGAACCAACAATTTTTTCAAGCGGTGATTACGGTTGATGACACGCCGATATAAATCGTTCAAGTCAGAGGCGGCATAGCGTCCGCCATCCAATTGTACCATTGGCCGTAAATCAGGAGGAATTACTGGCAATTTTTGCAAAATCAGCCATTGAGGCAAAATTTTAGCTTTTTTCATATCTTCAATTAATCGCAGCCGGCGCAAGACCTTTTTTCTAAATGATAAAACGCCTTTTTTGGCATTGTTTTTCAATATTTCTATCTCATCATCTAAATTTAAATCCGATAAAAGTCGATAAATTGCTTCTGCCCCAATGCCAACCTTGATAATTTGACCATATTTTAAGGAGAGGTCCTGGTATTTATCCTCTGTAATTATTCTTTTAGGCTTCAAAGCTAAAATTTCGCATTTAAGCATCTTGTAAGCGGCTTCAATTTGCGCTAATTGCTCTTTACCTTTTGCCTTTTCTTCATCTTCTTTTTGTTCTGGTTGTCCCTCTTTAACAAGAGTTTTTTGACCAATTAATTGGTTGTAGTCATGTTCTAACTGCTCTAAAGCTTCTTTACGCACTTGCTCATTTACATCCAAAACAATAAAGGAAGCAAAATAAATGATTTTTTCTAAATCAGACACTGACATATCTAAAACTAAGGAAATTATGGAAGGGATGCCGCGGACATACCAAATATGGGCGATAGGTACCGCTAAATCAATATGGCCCATTCGTTCGCGTCGCACGGCAGCTTTAGTTACCTCTACCCCGCATTTTTCGCAAATAATGCCTTTGTAACGTATTTTTTTATATTTGCCGCAGTAACATTCGTAATCTTTAGTTGGTCCGAATATTTTTTCGTCAAATAAACCATCTCTTTCCGGTTTTTGAGTACGATAGTTTATAGTTTCTGGTTTTAAAATTTCACCATGAGACCAAGCCATAATTTCATCTGGTGAGGCAACAGAAATTCTTAAGGCGTCAAAATCCACGCCTAAAATTTCTTCTTGCATTATTTACTCCCTGCCCTTTGTGTTTTTCTCTCTTTGGCTATTGCTGCTTTTTTAATTTCAAAAGGTTTAATTGTATCCACCCTTTGGGTTAACTTTTCTTCAAGCGGTTCTTTTGGTTGGCTCTTGGGTAATGTTGCTTTGGCTGGCATTTTGATAGTAGTTTTATTCCTGTGCCATCGAACACCAGATTTACCTCCCAGCATACAAACAGAAAGACCCAATCCTTGAAGCTCTTTAATTAGCACGTTAAAGGAAGCCGGAGTGGAGGGTTTTTGTATTGCTTCACCTTTGATAATTGCCTCATATGCTTTGGAGCGGCCGATTACGTCATCAGATTTTATAGTTAGCATCTCTTGCAAAGTATGCGCCGCGCCGTAAGCCTCCAGAGCCCATACCTCCATTTCACCAAAGCGCTGGCCGCCAAATTGCGCTTTTCCACCTAGTGGCTGCTGGGTAATCATAGAGTATGGACCAGTTGAGCGAGCGTGCATTTTATCGTCAACCATATGACAAAGTTTCATCAAATTAATGTAACCAACAGTTGTTTTCTGGTCAAATAATTCTCCGGTTTTGCCGTCATAAAGCTGAATTTTGCCATCCCTAGGCAAGCCAGCTTTTTCCAGCTCATCTTGAATTGTGGTAAAATCAACGCCTTCAAAAACCGGATTTTCCACGTAGTAACCCAAGTTTTTAGCCGCCCAACCAAGGTGAGTTTCTAATATTTGTCCCAAGTTCATACGTGAAATAACGCCTAATGGGTTTAAAACTACATCAACCGGCGTACCATCGGGCAGGTACGGCATTTCCTCTTCAGGTAAAATTTTAGAAATTACACCTTTGTTGCCGTGCCTTCCAGCTAATTTATCTCCTACTGAAACCTTGCGCAGCTGAGCTACCAGCACTTCAACCATTTCATAAACACCGGTTGCCAACTCATCTCCTAAATCTTTTCTGAAAATTTTCACAGCAACAATTTTACCGCGTTCGCCGTGAGGCAAACGTAAAGAAGAATCTTTAACTTCTTTAGCTTTCTCTCCAAAAATGGCGCGCAATAATTTCTCTTCGGCTGTCAGCTCCGTTTCGCCTTTAGGAGTAATTTTCCCTACTAAAATTGCGCCTGCCGTAACTTCCGCGCCAACAATGATAATCCCTTCACCATCAAGGTTGGCTAAGGCTTCCTCGCCAACGTTGGGTATATCGCGGGTAAGAAGTTCAGGACCAAGTTTAGTATCGCGAACTTCCACAGCGTATTTTTCAATATGAATTGAAGTATAATAATCTTCCTTTAAAAGTCGCTCAGAAATTATAATGGCATCTTCAAAGTTGCCGCCTTCGAAAGACATAAAAGCGCATAAAACGTCTCGACCCAAAGCCAATTCGCCCCCGTCAGTTGCATAAGAATCAGCGATAACCTGACTTTTTTTAATTCTCTCGCCGGTCTTGACAATCGGTCTTTGAGTTATGCAGGTGGCTTGATTAGAACGGACAAATTTCTTTAGATTGTAAATTGTGTCTTTTCTTTGGTTTTTTTCTTTAACTCTGATTTGGGTAGATGAAACATAAGCAACAGTGCCATCTTGCTCTGCGGTTATTGTACGACCGGAGTATTTGGCCAGTTCGCTTTCCATACCCGTGCCGACTAGAGCAGCTTTGGGTCTGACTAATGGCACTGCTTGTCTTTCCATGTTAGATCCCATTGAGGCGCGGGTGGCATCATCGTGCTCAACAAACGGAATTAACGCTGTCGCCAAAGACACTGTTTGTTTAGGCGAAACATCCATATATTGAATATTTTCAACTTTATCAATGGTGGGGTGGCTGGCTTTTCTGACAATGATTTTAGCTTCTGGAAAATAACCGTCATCGCCAACTTTAGCCGAGGATGGCGCTATGATCGCTTTTTCTTCTGCGGCCGCATCGAGGTAGACAACTTTAGATGTAACGCGGGCCTTGCCTGCTTTGTGTTCGACAACTAAATAAGGTGTCTCAATAAACCCAAATTCGTTGATTTTGCCGTAGGTGGCTAAATAGCCAACCAAACCGATATTCGGGCCTTCCGGCGTTTCAATAGGGCAGATACGGCCGTAGTGAGAAGAATGCACGTCACGGACTTCAAAACCGGCCCTCTCGCGGGACAAACCGCCTGGTCCGGTGGCTGACAGGCATCTTTCATGCTCAATTTCCGATAAAGGGTTGGTTTGGTTCATAAACTGGGAAAGTTGGGATGAGGCAAAAAATTCCTGCAAAATAGCCGTAATTGGACGAGAATTCACAAGTTGGGCAGGTGTAATTGCTTCCGGTTCAATAACTGACATTCTGTCTTTGATAATTCTCTCCATTCTCAAAAAACCAACGCGTAATCTACTCTGCACCAGCTCGCCAACTGCACGGATGCGGCGGTTTTTTAAGTTATCAATGTCATCTGGTTGAGCGTTGGGATCATTATTAAGGCGAATAATTTCAGCAATTACTTCAATGACATCAGGCAAACGTAATATGCGATTGGACACCGTATTGGGCACTTGGATACCTAATCTCTGATTTAGTTTATAACGGCCAACCTTTCCCAAGTCATATCTTTTTGGATTATGAAATAAGGCCTCGATAAAACCCTGTGCAGTTTCCGCTGTGGCCAAATCACCGGGTCTTATCCTCTTATAGACCTCAACCAAGCTTTGGTCATGATCTTTGACAGTGTCCTTCTCAAAAGTGGCTTTAACATAATCATGGTCGGGGTTATCATTGACATCCTTGAAAGCGGCCATAATTTCTGCTTCGGTCATCCCTAATGCTCTTAAGAAAGTTGTAATTGGAATTTTTCTTTTACGGTCAATTTTAACGTAAATAGCGTCTTTGTTGGATGTTTCTAATTCCAGCCAAGCGCCTCTTGATGGAATTATTTTAGCCCCAAATAATTTTCTTCCCTCTATTTCATCGCTGACAAACAGAACGCCAAATGAACGCACAATTTGAGAAACTACCACTCTTTCAATCCCATTGATGATAAAAGTCCCTTTGTTAGTCATCAAGGGGAAATCACCAAAAAAAACGTCACTTTCCTTGTTTTGTTTGGTAAATTTATTTTTTAGTACTACATGACAGCGCAATGGTGCTTTATAAGTTAAGTTTTTATCTTTAGCGGTTTCTTCGTCGTATTTTGGTTCTTCTAAGGCGTAATCATTGAATTCTAATTCATAAAGCTTGCCTGTGAAATCCGAAACTGGTGATATTTCGTCTAATAATTCCCTGATGCCTTCTTTAAATAACCATTGATAAGAACTGGTTTGCAATTCTAAAAGATCGGGTAAAGCGACATGAATTTTTTGCTTAAAAAATTTTTTTCGAGTAAGCATAAAAATTTACCCTTTAAAAATTAATTTTAGAAATATTAATAATGAGTATTTTTGCAAACCGAAATAATCCGCAAAAGCGGATAATCTAAATTACATCATTTAGATTTAAAGATTTTTCAACAATTTTCCCTTATATTTTACAGGTCAATTCTATAATATAATATGTCAAAAAATTTGTCAAGTGCCACCCAAATTTTTTGGTAAAAAAGGACGTTCAATAATGCTTTGATTTGAGCGCTCCGTTTGGATCTACCCGAAGATATAAGGAAACTATGACATTGTACAGAGAAGAGTGACGGTCCCTGCCACAAATGATAAGATTATAGCGGCCAATAAACACCATACAACCACACGGAGAGTTGGACCAGGCTTATGATACTGCAACCATAAATGAGAAATAAGAAACACACATATTGACAGTCCCGCTCCCATTAAAAACAACACTTTTACTAACAATTCATTCACCTTCTCTTGTTAAGATTTGCTTCAGAACTGGTTCTCGTATGATTTTTAGCTCATACGCGACATCATTCTGACTACAACAATTAAATCATAAAATAATGAATTTGTCAAGGGTTTTTGATCTAAAAAACGCTAGCGCAAAGCCAACGTTTTTTTGTGCCCTGGAAGAACATAAGCCAGGTTCTGTTTATAACAGCATCTATCTAAGCGGTAAGACCCATGGACATCCCAACGAGCAGTTGGTTTGATCCATTCGACTTTGCTCAGGATCAATCCTGAGTTTATCGAAGGATTGATGATGATTGGATCCACTTACCTTGCACCAGATGGGGTTTGGACGCCCAGCAGATTACTCTACCGGACCGTGAGCTCTTACCTCACGATTTCACCTTCGCCGCCCAAAGCTTTACGCGTCGGGTGGCTGTTTGTTTCTGTTCCACTTTCCCTAGCCTTACGGCCGCCCAGAGCATACATCTTAGATGTATGCGGAGGGCATCCTACTCTGTGGTGCCTGGACTTTCCTCCCCGATGTTACGTCGGGGCACTGTCTTGTCTTCCAAGGCACCTAAAATATATCATTTTTTGCTTAAAATGTCAAGTTTTTTACGGGAGCAAAGTTTTGACGGTGAATTTTAGACGGTCCATATTGTTTGAGTCGTTCTAAATGCAAAGCAGTGCCATAACCTTTATGCAAATCAAATCGGTAATGAGGATATTTTTTATGCAATTTAATCATTAATTTATCGCGATAATCTTTGGCAACAATTGATGCCGCCGATATGCTCGTACAAATTAAATCGCCTTTTTTAATCCCCTTTTGCAAAATTTCACTCTCTGGCAAGGTATAAGCGTCAATGAGCAGAAAATCGGGCTTCGCTTTCAATTTGCTAACTGCCCTTTTGAAAGCCAGATATGTCGCCGGCTGAAGACCAAGTTTTTTAATCTCTGAAACGCTGGCTTTGCCAATTGCATAGCAGCGGGCTTCTTTTTTAATTTTCGCGGCCAACAGGTTTCTTAACTTACTGTTTAATAGTTTAGAATCTCTTATTTTATAAATTTTTTTAACTGAAAGAATTACTGCTGCGGCAATTAAGGGTCCAGCCAAAGCACCCCTGCCAACTTCGTCCAAACCAGCAATATTGGTGAAACCTTGCTTAGTGAGAGCTTCTTCATGATACCTTTTAGGAATTCTTAGTTTTTTGCTGATTTTCAGCTTTCTGGTTTTCTTTTTCAGCTGTCGCCTGCAAAGCCGGTCATTGGCCTTTAATTTTGTTGTTATTATTTTTTCTGCCAATGGTATTTCCTGCCTTATTAAGCCTTTCCTTAAGATAATTTCCGGTGTAGGACTTGTCCACCTTTAAAACTTCTTCAGGCGTGCCTTCGGCCACAATTGTGCCGCCTTTCTCACCGCCGTCCGGCCCCAAATCAATGATATAATCAGCGCTTTTAACCACATCAAGATTGTGCTCAATGACTAAAACCGTATTTCCTTTATCTACCAGGCGCTGTAACACCACTAATAACCTGTTAATATCTTCAAAATGAAGCCCGGTTGTCGGTTCGTCTAAAATGTAGAGTGTCTTGCCCGTTTCCTGACGTGCCAGTTCGGTGGCTAATTTTATTCTTTGCGCCTCGCCGCCGGAAAGAGTGGTGGCCGGCTGACCAAGCGGCAGATACCCTAGACCCACATCATTTAAGATTTTCAGCTTCTGGACAATTTGAGGAAAGTCCTTAAAAAATTCTCTGGCTTCCAGCACAGTCATTGCCAAAACATCAGCTATATTTTTATCTTTAAAATAAATTTCCAAGGCCTCTTTGCAATATCGTGTTCCCTTGCAAATTTCGCAGGGCACGTAAACATCAGGCAGGAAGTGCATTTCAATTTTAATCATGCCATCGCCCTTGCAATTTTCGCAACGGCCGCCTTTTAGATTAAAGCTGAAATAAGCAGGTGGAATCTTTTTAAATTTGGCCTCGGGCAAAGCGGCAAAAATCTCCCTGATTTGTGTAAAAACACCGGTGTAAGTGGCCGGATTGGAACGCGGTGTCTTGCCGATTGGCATCTGGTCAACGTGAATAGCTTTATCAATATTTTGCAAGCCCAAAAGAGCTTGGTGGGCGCCGGGTTCTTCTTTGGAATGGAAAAAATGGCGCGAGAGGGCCTTGGCTAATATTTCGTAAATCAAAGTTGATTTGCCTGAACCAGAAACGCCGGTAATGCAGACAAATTGGCCTAGCGGTATTTTGACATCAATATTTTTCAAATTAAACTGGGAGGCCTTAACAATTTTCAAAAATTTTCCCAAACCCTTACGTCTCTTGGCCGGTACCGCAATTTCTTTTTTACCCGATAAATACTGGCCTGTCAGGGAACGAGGATTTTTGATAATTTCCAAAGGAGTACCAATGGCGCAAACTTTTCCACCAGCGCGGCCGGCGCCAGGACCAATATCAATGATGTAATCAGCAGACAAAATGGTGCCGCGGTCATGCTCCACAACAATAACCGTGTTGCCAAGCTCCTTAAGTTTTTCCAGTGTTCTGAAGAGGCGTTCCTGGTCGCACGGATGCAAACCGATAGTTGGTTCGTCCAAAATATAAATTACACCTGTTAGCGCCGAACCAAGCTGGGTTGCCAACCTAATTCTTTGCGCTTCGCCGCCAGATAAAGTTTCGGCTGACCGGCTTAAAGACAAATAATCCAAACCAACTTCAATAAGAAACTTGAGCCGTTGTGAAATTTCACGAATTATTGATGAAGCAATTGTTTTTTCTCGTTCGGTTAATTTTAATTGTTTGAAAAATTCTATTAAATTTGTAATTGGCAATTGGCATACATCAATAATGTTTTTATCATCAATGGTGATATTGAGAGCATCTTTGCGCAATCTGGCGCCATGGCAGTCCGGACATATTGTTTCCACCATATATTTTTCTATCTCATTGCGTAGGTAATCTGAATCGGTTTGTTTGTAGCGTCTTTGTAAATTGGGAATAATGCCTTCAAATTCGCCATCTGGCGAGCCGTGCAAAATTAAATTTTTAATTTTTACCGGCAAATCTTTAACTTCCGCATCTAAACTGAAATTAAATTTCAACGCCAGTTTAATTAAACTTTGATGATACCAATTGCTCTGGGATAACAATCTTGCCCAGGGTCTGATGGCGCCTTCATTCAAAGTCAGTCGCTGGTTGGGAATTACTAATTGTGGCTCGACCAGTAATTTTTTCCCTAATCCCTGGCAAACAGGGCAGGCACCTGAAGGACTATTAAAGGAGAAAAAACTGGGTGAAATTTCGCCTAAATAATATTGGCATTTGCGGCAGGTAAAGGCGATTGAATAGACCTTTTCGATATTGTTGCTGAAAACTGCTTTAATATTGGATTTACCCAAATCCAATGCTTTTTTAATTGAGCGCTCTAATCGCTTCACTTCCTCTGGTTTTTTAAAATCTATCTGGTCAATAACAACTTCAATAGAATGACTTTTATTCTTATCCAATGATAAGGTTAAAATTTCCGGAAATTCTAATATTGTACCGTCAATCCTTACCAGCGGATATTTGGCCTTTTTAATGCTTTCCAAAACATAGCGATGTTCGCCTTTCTGATTCTCAAATAAAGGCGCCAGGATAACAATTTTATTATTCTTGTTGCGCAGTTCATCAGCTATATCTTCAACTGTGGCTTTGGCAAGGATATGGCCGCAGGCAGGACAATGGGGATGGCCAACACGCGAAAAAAGCAATCTTAAGAAATCATAAATCTCTGTTATTGTGCCCACTGTTGAACGCGGACTTCTTTGAGTGCTCTTTTGGTCTATTGATAAGGCAGGTGAAAGTCCTAAAATTTGGTCAACATCAGGTTTTTCTAAAATGGTTAAAAATTGTCTGGCAAAGGTGGATAAACTTTCCACATAACGCCGCTGACCTTCGGCGTAAATCGTGTCAAAGGCCAATGAGGACTTGCCAGAACCGGAAATACCAGTGATAACGGTGATTTTATCCCTGGGAATTTCCACATTGATATTTTTCAAATTATGTACTCGAGCCCCGATAACTCTAATTGAATTCTTCATAATTTCATAACCTACCGCAGATATTAACATAAATGTCAATTTATGTAAAGCCGGTTAAAAAACGATTTATTATTACTAACGCTTGACTTTGATACTTACGGATGTAAAAATTAAATTAATAATAATTCATAAATTTGTGAAGAAAGGAAAAAAATGATGGCCAAAGGGAATGCAGGCACAGTGATTGGCACGAATGTTAAATTAACAGGAACCCTACAGGATGCAGACGATATCGCCATTTACGGCCGGGTTGACGGCGAGGTGCTGTCGGCAAAAAATGTTCTCATTGGCGAAACAGCTACGGTGAAGGGACCAATTGCCGCTAAAATTGTAACTGTGACGGGAAAGGTACGGGGGAGTATCAATGCTTCAGAGAAACTGGAAATTTTACAAGGAGGCAAAGTTTACGGCAGTATTGCCACCTCTGACCTCATTATTCATTCCAAAGCTTTATTTGTCGGCAAAAGCGAAATGGCTGAGCAAGAAGATGGAAAAGTTGAAGTTGAGGAGGACAAGCCAGAAGAACCAGCAGTAAGATAATCTTTTGAGTTTTAAGAATGTACTATTACATTATGGAACAGCCAAATTCTTTATCGGAAAGAAAAAGGCAGCAGAAAATTAAGGATATTCTTAGCGATTTAGGCATCGCGGGTGAAATTGTCACGCCTTCACCTGCCCGCAGCGTTGATGAATTGACTGAAATTGGCATTTCTAAAGGTTACTCAACAATTGTTGCCATCGGCGATGAAAGACACACGTCTAAAATTTTGTCCAACATATTAGGCAAAGACATTGTTTTGGGGTTGGTGCCGTTAGATGAGCCGATGCTTTCTGATTTAATCGGGGCGCCAACCATTGAAGATGCTTGCCAGACATTAAAATATCGCAAACTACGCACTTTAGATATAGCGAAAATTGAACCCAAGAAATATTTTTTAACCAAAGCAACTATCTCCAACGCTAAAATCTTTAAGGCCAAGATTAAATCACCTAATTTTCTTATTGAAACTCCAGCCAGCCAGATTTGCATTTTTCGCGATTTGGAAATTATTATCAGCGACCAATCAAGAGGGAAAAATTTCTTTAAAAAATTTTTTCTATGGTTATTTGGCAAAAAAGAAAAAGATATTTACTCGAGCCGATTTAAAGGTAAAAAATTGCTTATAGAAACCACCCAGTCAATGCCGGTGAAAGTCGGCAATGAGGCAATCGCTAAAACGCCGATTAGCATAAGATTATTGCCGGAAGCCTTGAAAATTATTGTCTCCCGTGCTAATATTAAAACCAAGGAGTAACAAGATAGAAACTTTGCGGAAAAATCAGGAAATTACCTCGCCGACAATTATCCTTGTTGATGAGGATGGAAAGTCGTTGGGTGAGGTTTCAATAGACCAGGCCTTATATTTAGCTTATGACAAAGGTTTAGATTTGGTGGAAGTTGGTTCAAACGCAAGACCGCCTATTTGTAAATTGATAAATTACGGTAAATATTTGTATGAGTTTGAAAAAAAACAAAAAAAACAGAAGGCAAAAACAAAAATAGGCGAAGTTAAAGAAATTCAGCTTTCATTAAAAATTCACCAACACGATATACAAACCAAAGCCCACCAGGCGATAAGATTTTTAGACGAGGGCAATAAAGTAAAAGTATCGTTATTACTTGTCGGACGCGAAGTTGTATACCTTGGTAAAGCAAAAGAGATGATTGAAAAATTTGCCCACGAAATAGGTGGTCAATTGGAACAACCGATGCAAAAACTAGGAAAAAAAATATTTACAACAATAATTAAAAACAGAGATTCTAAAAATGCCTAAATTAAAAACTTCAAAATCAGCAACTAAAAGATTAAAATTCACTACAACAGGTAAACTTTTACGTCGACACACTACATCGCAACATTTAGCCAGAAAAAAATCAAAACGAACAAAAAAAAACAGCGGCAAAGTTGAAAATGTCAACCCGACCGATAAGAGAAAAATTGCCAGATTAGTTCCCTACTGTAGACAAGGATAAAAAATGACACGAGTTAAACGCGGTACAACCGTTAAAAAATCTCACAAAAAAATCTTAAAAAAAACAATCGGTTTTAGACATGGCCGAAAAAATTTAGTTAAAAGGGCCAAAGAAGCGTATTTGAAAGCCGGCACCTACGCATATCGTGACCGCCGAGTAAAAAAACGCGTCTTTAGACGACTTTGGATTGTTAAAATTAATGCCGCTACCAGAGCCGCCGGACTTTCATATTCACAATTTATTAAAGGCCTGCAAAAAGCTAATATCCAATTGGATAGAAAAATTTTAGCCGATTTAGCCCTCAATAATCCTGAAGAATTTGCTACAATTATTAATAAAGCCAAAGTAGCCCTAAGATAAGCATTTAAAGCCATATGTTCTCATTTTTTAATTGTTTACTGTGTGCGAGTAATTGGGATATTGGCGCTGACCAGCGGTTGATTTTTAGTTATTGTTAGCGTTTCTCCAGTATAAACCTGATGATATTGACCGTCATTTTTTTCTTTAATCTTGGCAGGGAAGGTATAATCTGGTTTGGCTACCTCTAAATAGTAATCGCCTGGCGGCACAATAAAGCCGTATTGACCAGCATGCGAGGTTATTCTGGTTACTTTAAGTTTCTTGAAGGCAACGTCATATATTTTAACTACGGCTTTCTCAACAGATTTTTTGGTCTTGCAATCATAAACAACGCCCCAATTTCATTTATGCCTGCGGCGCCTGATTTCATTATAAATAAGTATGATATCCCTAATAATCATAACAGATAAATTATCGAACTTGTAGTTGTCAGCAAAATTAGTTAAAATAGAATTAGCAAACGAATTAAGGAGGGTTTTTGCAATTTTTTAAAAAAGATAAATTTTTTGGCTACTTTTACTGGTTATATGGCCCTGCCTTATCAGGGCTAATAAACTTGTTAAAATACCTAATTATTGTTGCCTTTGAATTTTTCTCAATTCCGCTACTCGGCCGATATCTCTTCGCCCCCTGGAAAAGAGATGTTGTCCGGCCAGCCAATCCCTCCCTCTCCCAGCTCTGGCAGGCCTTTTTAATGAATTTTGTCTCCAGATTCATCGGTTTTTCTGTCCGCACAATCACCATTCTAACCGGTCTAGCCACCACTTTATTTTTTATCCTTGCCGCCGGCAGTGTGATTTTGCTTTATTTTATTATCCCATTGCCGACGGGCATTTTGACCTTAGGATTATTCTTCGGGATGAAATTGCATTTAAAATTTTCTCCTGAAACTGACTACTTTATAGCCGCGCTTCCTTTTGCCAGCGCAATAATACTATATATTGCATTCTTATTTACCTCGTCTAAAAACAACCCCTTTAAAGAATCCTTGACTATGCTTAAATTCCGCCTTAAAGCTGAGCAAAAAGTCGACATAACCGATTATCTTGATTATGCGGCCAAATTAATTTTAGAAAAATCCAACGGCTGGCGTGTTTTCCAAAATTTAATTTTTCAGGAGCGAAAAGTCAGATTCATTCTCTATAAAGCCGGTTTTTCACCAGAGGTTTTTGTTCATTTACCACTTTTAGAAATTAATTTTCCAGACAAATTATTATCAAATGCACTGGAAATTGCCTTAAAAATGGGCCATCGCCAGATAGAAACTGGCGATTTATTTTTAGCTTTGTTTTTAATTCACCCGGCACTACCTGTTTTCTTTGAAAAATTTGGCTTGAAATACGAAGATTTAGAAAATATTTTGTACTGGCAAACATCTTATTGGAAGGTATTAGAGCCGCCAAAAATCTATCATGACCCTAGCCAATTACGCTTTACGGGTGGAATCGGTAAGGAATGGCAGGCGGGCTACACACCAACCTTATCGCAATTGTCCTCTGACATAACCAAAGCGATTAAATCCTATCCTGACATTGTTCATTTCCAGGCACATAAGAATGAAATTAGCACTGTAGAACAAATTTTGGGCAGGTCTGCAAAAAATAATATTCTGCTGGTGGGCGAGCCGGGCACCGGCAAAAAAGCTTTAGTTTTAGGTGTGGCCAAAGAAATTTTATTTGGCAAAACTTTAAAATCTTTGGCTTACAAAAAGGTGGTCGAACTTGACCTCAATTCGTTATTGTCTGCTGCCCAAACTCCACAGCAATCGCAAAAACTGCTGGTTACTGTTTTAAATGAGGCCTGCAGCGCCGGCAATATTATTCTATTTATTGACGGATTGGAAAGAATTTTAGGCGGAACAGAGGAAAAATTAGGTACAGTCAATGCCACACAACTTCTTATCCCCTACTTGCAAAGAAGCGACTTGCAATTGATTACCACCTGCGATTTCCGCTCTTACCATAAATACATTGAAAAAAATGCCGCGCTTGAAGCCAGCATTGAAAAAGTTGAAGTCAAAGAACCAAATGACAACGAAACACTGCTAATTTTACAAGAAGTGACACCGGCGCTGGAAGCAAGAAACAAGGTTTTAACCACCTATCCGGCATTAAAAGAAATTATCAAGCAATCAAAAAAATATCTCTCCAGCCAATTTCCAGAAAAAGCCATAGATTTGTTGGATGAAGCTTTGGTCTTTGTGGCTACCAAAACAACAGACCATATTTTACTTGCTTCTCACATTGACCAATTGATTTCAGCCAAAACTCATATCCTCATCGGAGAAATTAAAAAGGAAGAAAAAGAACGATTGCTTAACCTTGAAAAAATTCTCCACCAACGTCTTATTAACCAAAATGAAGCAGTCAACGCCGTTGCTGAGTCCTTGCGCCGCGCCCGAGCCGGTATTGCTAAAGAAAATAAACCGTTTGGCAGTTTCTTGTTTTTGGGACCAACAGGCGTTGGCAAAACTGAAACCGCCAAGGCGTTGGCCGAGGCCTACTTTACCAGCGAAAAAAATATGATTCGTTTGGATATGTCAGAATATCAGCAGATTCCGGATATTGAAAAAATTATCGGTTCTGAAAATTATGAGGGGCTGTTAACTTCCCAAGTGCGGGAAAAACCTTTCTCGCTGATTCTTTTAGATGAAATTGAAAAAGCCCACCCGAATATTTTAAACCTTTTTCTGCAAATTTTGGACGAAGGCAAAGCTAAAGATTATTCTGGCCAATCAGTTAATTTTCAAAACACAATTATTATTGGCACTTCCAACGCCAGCGCCGAATTTATTCGCGAAAAAATTGCCCAAGGAATATCTGTTAACAGTTTTAAACAGGATTTAATTGAGCTATTGCTGCAAAAGGGCATCTTCAAACCTGAATTCTTAAACAGATTTGATGCGGTGGTCGCATTTCGGCCATTGACACAAGAAGAATTAGTTGGGGTGGTTGATATTTTAACCGGCAGATTAAATGAACGGCTTAAAGACCGAGATATTCAAATTGAGCTTGACCAGACAGCTAAAGTAAAATTAGCCCAACTTGGTTTCGACCCACAATTTGGGGCGCGCGCGCTGGTGCGAACGATGAGTGAAAAGGTGGAAAACTTAGTTGCTCAAAAAATTTTGAAAGAAGAATTAAAAAGAGGCCAAACTTTACAAATTACCGGCAATATGCTCTAATTTTGTTTCAAGACGCTAATTAAATAAATTATAAGACCAGAAAAAATCATCAAATCTGCTAAATTTATGTATGAAATTGAGAAAAAGGGAATAAAGTCGTAAATGGCCCCTCTGAAAACTCTGTCTAGTATATTGGATGATGCGCCTGCAAAGATTAAAGCAAAAACAAAAAAATTCAGCTGCAAAAAATATTTAGCATAGGCGATAAAAATAACCAATATTATTACAGATATAACCAAAGAAAAAGGCACATTAGCTAGTCCGAAAAACATTGCTTTATTTTGAACGATTAAACCTGGGTAAAAATGGGCAATTAAAAATTTGGAGAGCTGATCTAAAACTACCAATATTGCCACATACCAAACTACCAATATATTTTTCATTTTTTCTAAACGAAAGTGAGAAAAACAAGGTTCCCCGATAATCATCAGGGGTTCTTATTTTTTCTTGGATGCGCATTCAGAACAAACGCTGGCCGCCGGATAAATCTTTAATCTCCCCTGTTCAATAGGACTTTTACAAATTTCGCAAACGCCGTATGTCCCCTTTGCGAGTTTATTTAAAGCTTTATTAATATCTTTTAAAAGAGTTCTCAATTTTTTTTCCAAACCAATGTTTTCCCCGTATTCCTCAACTTCCTGCGTATTATCCTCTTCAGAGTTACCATATTCAGGAATTTTTTTGCTTTTCGTAAGTTCTTTCTCAACCCTTTTTTGCTGAGCCGAAAGTTGCCTTTTTACTTTTTTGATTAATCTGCCATCCATTAGCGCTCCATCCTAGATTTGTTTCAAAAATTATGATTCTTTGCCTAAAGCCAAGTCGGCCATGTGCTTGCCGCCGATTATATGGGGCATAGAAATCTTATTGACGCCAAGTTTGCGCAATTTGTCCGCACCTTCATGAGAAGAAGCTCGAGCAATTAGATTAATACTTGGATTGATGGAGCGGGCCGCCACTGCCATAAATACACAATCGGCATCATCACCGGCGGCGATAATAACCGCTTTAGCTTTGGCAATTTCAGCTTGTCTAAATGCGCCATCATCTCTTGCGGCGTCGGCGTTAATGTAAAGGTATTTTGACTTTCGGCACAATTCGCTTTTATCTTCTCTGTCAATAACGACGAAAGGCACTTTGGCTTTCATAAGTTCGGCGGCGATTTGATGCCCAACCCTTCCTAATCCACACAGAATATAATGTCCTTTTAAGCTGGCAATTTCTTTTTCCATTTTCCTCCTTAAAAAACTTTCCCAAATCCTTGTACGAAATGAAATAAGATAAGTTAAAGTTATAATTGTCGCTGAAATTGCAATTGTTACGATAAAAAAAGTATTGGAAAAAAAATCTCTCATCAGTTTTATTATCTTAAAATTGCCAAGGATTGTCAAGTTTGATAAAATGTAAATAAGTACAATGATGGGCGCGTGTAGCTCAGAGGTTAGAGCGTGCGGTTCACATCCGTAAGGTCCCTGGTTCGAATCCAGGCACGCGCACTAACGAATCCTGCATCGTCCACTATGAAGGAGCATTTTGTTTGATAAACCAAATTGCCCAATAAACCAAAAACCGGAAAATCCATTTATTCAATCCATTAAAGCAACGTTTAAAGGGTTATGGGAAATTTTTAGAGGCTTTTTAGTATTATTAATAATTGCATTTATTGTCAGATACGTTGTCATTCAACCATTTGTTGTCGACGGTCCCTCAATGCAACCCAATTTCCAGGATAAAGAATATTTACTAGTCAATAAAACAAGTTTCTTGTTTAGTTCACCAGCAAGAAATAATGTAATTATTTTTAAATATCCTCTGGATCCAAGTCTTGATTTTATTAAAAGAATCATTGGCCTCCCATATGAACATTTAGAGATTAAAGACGGACAAGTTTATATCAACGGTACAAAATTAGACGAGAAATATCTCCAATTTGGTCAAAAAACATCTGTTGGCGACAACGCTATTTTAGATATAACTTTAAAAAAAGATGAATACTTTGTTATGGGAGATAATCGTTCTGGCTCTTCTGACTCACGTGCCTGGGGTACTGTACCAAAAATTAACATTATAGGTAAAGCCTGGTTTGCTGTTGTTCCGTTCTCATATTTTGGTCTAATTAAATGATTTCATTCAGTGCTAATTTAGCTTAATATTTCAATAACTTCTTTGTCTTCGGTCTGTTGAAAATTTTGGTAAAAATTACCGATGGCAAAGAAGGGTTCGGAAGTTTCCAAACAAACTACTTCATCAACGGCCGCTTTTAAAGTATCAATAGATTCTGGGGGAGCAACCGGAACCGCTAAAATGATCTTGGCTGGTTTTTGTAATTTAATTTCTAAAATTGCTGCCTGCATGGTTGCACCCGTAGCAATTCCATCGTCGGTTACGATAGCAACTTTATTTCTTAAATTTAATGGCGGTTTGCCCCGGCGATACAAATCATATCGCCGCATTATTTCTAATTTTTCTTTCTTAATTTCCTTCTCTAAATAATCTCTTGAAATACCATAAGATGCGATAACTTCCTGATTAAAAATGGAGTTAGATTTTAATCCAACGGCGCCAATTGCAAATTCCGGGTTGCCGGGAGCGCCGATTTTTCGAGTAATTATGACATCTAAAGGAATTTTTAAAATTTGAGCCAGTTGGCCACCAACGACTACGCCCCCTCGCGGCAATGCCAAAACAATCGCCTTTTTTAAATCCGACTCTGGCAATTTTTCTTTGAGGGCTTTGGCTAATTTTTGGCCAGCATCAATTCTGTTTTGAAAAATCATTTTTGAATTGGAACTCTGCTTTATCTTATCACCACGAATGTTATAATAAAAGTAATGTTAAGAGAAGCTTGCTTATATCAAAAACTAAAAAAACCAAAGGGGGCTGTCCGCTGTCTGACTTGTAATCATTATTGTTTAATTTCGCCTGGCAAAAGAGGGGCACCGCCCCGGAGGGGTATTTGTGGCACGCGCGAGAATAGGAATGCTAAAATATATTCTTTAGTTTATGGTCAAGCAGTCGCTGAAAATGTTGACCCGATTGAAAAAAAACCATTATTTCATTTTATGCCGGGCACATTTTCTTTGTCTATCGCCACGGTTGGCTGTCCGTTCCAATGCAAATGGTGCCAGAATTGGCAAATTTCCCAAGCTCCTAAACCTGACAAACAAATTGAAGGATTTGAACTGTCGCCGCAAAAAATTGTCCAAGATGCAATAGCTGAAAAATGCCAAAGCATTTCTTACACCTACACCGAACCAGCCATATTTTTAGAATATGCTTTAGATACGATGAAATTGGCTAAAAAGGAAGGACTTAAAAATATCTGGGTTTCCGATGGTTATTCGTCCAAAGAAGCTTTGACATTAGTCGCACCTTACCTTGATGCTATCAATGTGGATTTGAAAGCTTTTAAAGACGAAACTTACCGGAAATATTGTGGCGGTCGGCTGCAGCCGGTCTTAGAAAGTTTAAAAACAATTAAAAAATTGGGTATTCATTTAGAAGTGACTACCTTAATTATTCCGGCCATCAATGACAGCAAAAAAGAATTGACCCAAATTGCCCAATTTATTAAAAAATATTTAGGCGAGAATACGCCTTGGCATATCAGCCGTTTTTTCCCCGCTTACCAACTTTTAAATCTTCCGCCGACACCTGTTGAAACTTTAGAAAAGGCCTACCAAATTGGCAAAAAAGCAGGTTTAAAATTCGTCTATTTAGGCAATGTTTTTAACACAGAAAAAGAGTCCACTTTCTGTCCAAAATGCGGCCAAGAAATCATTCACCGTGAGAACTACAATATTAAAATTCAAAATTTAAAAATCAAAAGTCAAAAGGGTTTTTGTAAAAATTGTGGCGAAGATCTAAACATTAGATTATAAAGATAACATTTTGTTCTCAAAAAATAAAAATAGTTTTATTTGTCAATATTTTAAACATCTTCTACAATGAAGTTGGAATTATATTTAGTTTTTAGTTTTGAGATTTAAGATATTAATTTGACCGAGCGAAGCGAGGAAACATGCCTTTAGTTTTTGCCGCCCTAACTCCCCATCCGCCGATTATTGTGCCAGAAGTTGGTGGAGCGGAAACAAAAAAGGTCAAAAAGACAATTTTGGCCATGGAAAAACTGGCTGAAGATTTAGCCAAATCCGATCCCGATACTTTGATAGTCATTTCTCCTCACGGTCTGGTTTATCCAGACAGATTCAATGTCTGCGGGATGGAAAATCTGCGTGGTGACTTGACCAATTTTAACACCCCGCAAGTTTCTTTTAAATTTAAAAACGATTTGGATTTTGCCAAGGTTTTGGATGAAACGGCTAATAAAGAAGGAATTGAAACACTGCTTTATGATAATCGAGTAGATTTTTACGAACTTGACCACGGCGTAATTGTTCCTTTATATTTTTTAACCAAAAAATTAGAGCATTCAGTGAAAGTTGTGCCAATCGCCTATTCGCTACTTTCGCGCGCTTCACATGTTTCTTTCGGACAGGCAATTTCTGATGTTATTAACAACCTTGACAAAAGTGAAGAAAAGCGCGTTGCCATCATCGCCTCCGGCGATTTATCCCATCGTCTTATTTTTCAGGCACCGGCTGGTTTTTCTCCCGTCGGCGAAAAATTTGACCAAAAATTAATTTCGTTGTTAAAGCAAAAGAAAACAGCCGAAATTTTAGATTTGGATGAGGATTTTGTGGAAGAAGCCGGTGAATGTGGCTATCGGTCAATTTTAATTTTGCTGGGCGCTTTGGATGAGGAAAGATATACACCCGAAATTCTATCCTACGAAGGACCATTTGGAGTGGGTTATTTAGTAGCCAATTTTAAATTGAAACCCTCCTCCGACCAAGACTGCGGAGGACGCAGTGAGTAAATTTATTTTTGTCACCGGCGGCATTGTTTCGGGCATTGGCAAGGGTATTACCGTTGCTTCTTTAGGTCTGCTTCTAAAGTCACGCGGCCTGAAAGTTATTCCGGTCAAAATTGATCCCTACCTTAATCAGGATGCCGGCACAATGAACCCGTTTCAGCATGGCGAGGTTTTTGTCACCGATGACGGGGCGGAAACTGATTTGGATTTGGGCCATTATGAAAGGTTTATTGATCAAAATTTAACCCAAGCTTCTAATTTTACTACCGGAGCCGTTTACCAGACCGTGACGGCGCAGGAGCGCGTTGGCGAATTCTTAGGCAATACCATCCAAATTATCCCCCACGTAACTGATGAAATTAAAAAAAGAATCAAAAATGCCTCGAAAGGGGTTGATGTGGTCTTGGTTGAAATTGGCGGCACTGTCGGTGATATTGAGGCGTTGCCATTTATCGAGGCAATTAGACAACTTAAACAAGAGATTAATCCATCTGATTTCCTATGTATCCACGTTGTAAAGATAGATTATGTTTATCCATCAGATGAAGCCAAAACAAAACCAATTCAGCAATCGGTGCAGATGCTGCGGGGGTTGGGCCTGCAGCCGGATTTTTTAATCTGCCGATGTAAAAGGCCGATTACCCAAGAACATCGCAATAAAATTTCTTTATTTACGTCCGTCAGACAAGAAAGAATAATTCAAGCAATTGATGCTGGCTCTTTGTATCAAATTCCCATCAATTTGGAAAAAGAAAAATTAGGCACCCAGATTTGTCAATTTTTTGGCTGGAAAAATAAGAAGGTTAATTTGTCACAATGGCAGAAAATAATTGGGAAAATAGAAAATCCAAAAGCCACGATAAGAGTCGCGATGGTCGGCAAATATCTTCATCATCCGGATGCTTATTTGTCGGTCGTCGAAGCACTAAAGCACGCTGCTATCCAAAATTTAGCCAAAATTGAAATTATTCCAGTGGATTCGGAAAAAAATAATCTTCAAGCAGTACTCAAAAAGATAGATGCTATAGTGGTGCCGGGCGGATTTGGCATTCGCGGCATCGAAGGTAAAATAACGGCAATTAAATACGCGCGAGAAAATAAAATTCCGTTTTTAGGACTGTGTTTGGGACTGCAGTGCGCCGTAATTGAGTTTGGCAGAGATGTCTGTCGTCTTAAAGGCGCCAATAGCACTGAATTTAACCCCAAAACAAAATATCCAATAATTGATTATCTGCCAGAACAAAGACATATCGCTAAAAAAGGCGGCACTATGCGACTTGGCCAATATCCGGCTAAATTAAAACCCGGCTCCCTGGCCGCCCGCTTGTATTTTCCTTCTCTATCTCATGTCTCACGTCTCCAGTCTATTTTCGAGCGCCACCGTCACCGCTACGAAGTCAATCCCAAATATCATCAAATACTACAAAAAAACGGCTTAATTTTTTCGGGTATATCACCAAATAACTTCGTTTTTTCTCGCTTTGCTCGAAATAAAAAATTGGTGGAAATTATTGAACTGCCGCAAAAAATTCATCCTTATTTTATTGCCACCCAAGCCCATCCCGAGTTCAAATCCCGCCCCAACCGCGCTCATCCGTTATTTGATGGACTGATTAAAACAGCACTCAAATGAAAACCGGCATTTCTTATCTTGAAAAATAGTAAGAGACCAGATATAATTTAAATATATTCCGGGGTCGTCTAACGGTAGGACAGCGGCCTTTGGAGCCGTCAATCTTGGTCCGAATCCAAGCCCCGGAGCCAAACCTGTTAATTTAAAGAAAATAGCCTGAAAATGGCTATTTTCTTATTTTCTTAGATTTACTAAAAACCTTTGTTAGCACTTTAAACTTTTTTGTATTTTTTGATCATCTTGACCGTCAAGAAAATTCCTGCTGCTAATAATATTAATAAACCAATTGTTAAACCAATTATGCCGCTCTCAAGAAACATTGCTGAAAAGCTTTTACTATTCTGGGTAATGCCGATAAGTAAAACTGCAGAAAAGATCAGAACAATCAAACAAGCAATCACTTGATAAATATTACCAAAAATATAGAGCCAGCGTTTTTTTGGCGCCAGCATTTGAAAGATAATGGCAATGATAAAAAGTAGACCCAGAGGCGAGAAAATAACAATCACAACGGTTAAAAGAAAACTTAAGAAATTCCAAAGCCAAAAATTAAAGGTTGTATAAACCGGAACTGGATAGACGCTGTTATTGGTTGCTTTGGTGATTAAGAAATCATTATCAACATCTTGGATATTAATACTACTGCTCATTTTAGTTAAAAATAGCTTGTTTCCCTTAATCCAATTATCTTCAGTAATACTATTGTTAAGGCTGGTAATATCTTCCGAATTTATCCAATTGGCCCAATTCGTTTCGAGTTGATTTTGGATTGTTTTTGAATCAGCCAGCACATATAAATTAATTTGCATTTCGGGAAAATATCGTTTTAAACTGACTTCACTAGTTGTTTTATCGGGGTTATTTTCTTTAGCGTAATCGAGCGCGAGACGTGTTAATTTCATCGGGTATATTATTTTACTCGACTGAAATTGTAATCTTAATGGGGTAATAGTGCCAGTTGAAAGCTGTTCTTTAATCCCAGAATTTTGCGTCAAGGCATTCTGAATTTTGGCAATCACAAAATACCAATTATTATTTATGTAATCCTGAAGCATATAACTTTTGTTTTGTGGAAAAGTGTAACCATGATCTTGCAGCCATTGAGCCAAAGCTTTATCGTCGGTTGCTTTTAAAATAGCCGTATCGTAAATATCAATTGTTTTTTCTTCAATCACCTGGACTGGAGATTCAGATTTACTAATCCCGAGAGCTGGCATGGTCTCAACTTGTGGAAGAGCATCATCACTGGTCTTAGTTATTTTTTCTAATGTTGTGAAAATACTGGCGCTGGATTTAAAGATCTCGGGTTTGCTTGGTGTCGGAATAACCCAAGCGAAATCTTGACTGTTTCCTTGAAAACTGGTCGAAATAACAAGGTTTTCCGTTTGATTCTGATAATAAATCAAGGCCTTTTGACCGGTCTCACTAACATAATAATCAGGCGGGTAGAACACCCCACCATCAGCTTTTGCTCGACCTGAACTAAAACCAAAGATTGCCAGCAAAATATAGAAGATAAAAAGATATTTAAAAAATTTTATTTCCCCTCCCTGGTTTTTACCCTTTAATTAATTATGCTACAAATTAATATTTAATTCAAATCACAGATTTTTATTTCATTGGATAAACAATCCATTTTTAATTTCAATCATATTTTTTTATAAATTATAAAAAAACGCGAATCTTGTTCTCTAAATTTAGCAAATCTAAAAAACCTTAAATTCTTTATACATATCCATAATGGCAGTATAATAATCTCGTGTTCTAAATGTGTCCAGCACGGGAAGCCAATTTGAAAAAGCCTAATTTCCAGGGTAAAAGAGAACCGTCCCCTTTTTGTCCCCTTTTTCTCTGCTTTCTATCTGCTGTAGCAACATAAGATAGATTTCTTGATTTTATGGTAAACTAAAAACAAGGAGGAAATTGGAAAAAACCTGGTGTAATTTTAGTATCGAAGATATTTATCCCAAATTAAATAGTTCGCATGAGGGATTGACATCTGAGGCAGCAAAGCAAAAACTCGCAGAATACGGGCTAAATAAGCTTCCTGAAGCAAAAGCGGAAGGCTATTTTACGATTTTTCTCCGCCAGTTTAAAAGCCCTTTGATCTATATTCTTTTTATTGCCGGCCTGATTGTACTGCTGATGAAAGAGTATACCGACGGTTTGATGATCTTTTTTGTCCTTATCTTTAATGCTTGCGTCGGAACAATTCAGGAGGGCAAAGCTCACAATACTCTTTTAGCACTTAAAAAATTCGTTGAAACTAAAACAGCTGTTCTCCGCGACGGCAAAGAAACTATTGTTTTCGATTATGAACTGGTCCCGGGCGATGTGATAGTCCTTCGGGAAGGCGAAAAAGTGCCGGCTGACGCCCGCATTCTCCAATCTAACAACCTTCGCCTTGACGAAGCAGCGTTAACAGGCGAATCGAAACCGGTCAGCAAGATTACTGATGTGTTAGAGCAAAAAGAAATGCCTGTTTCAGAGCAAAAAAACATGATTTTTAAAGGAACCCATATCGTTGCCGGAAGCGGCACGGCAATCGTCGTGACTACAGGCCTGAAAACAGTTATCGGTAAAATTACCAAAGAAATTACGACTATTGATACGGAAATACCGTTAAAAACCAACATCCGTTATCTCTCTCGATTGATTGTAATTGCCGTCGCAAGCATTGGGACAGCTTTGTTTGTTTTAGGTTTGTTGTCGGGGAAACCTCTGTCAGAAATGTTTAGAACCGTTGTCTCATTAACGGTCTCTATTATACCCGCGGGCTTGCCAATCGTTATGACTTTGATTTTGGCCAGCGGTGTTTGGAGAATGAGCAAGCGCTATGCTCTGATTAAGAAACTTCAGGCGGTTGAGGCCTTGGGCCAAACAAAAGTTATTGCTGTCGATAAAACGGGTACAATTACCAAAAATGAAATGGTTGTTGAAAAAATTTTTGTTGACAACGAGTTTTTTGATGTGACGGGCGAGGGATATAATCCCCAAGGTGAAATAAAACTTAAAGGGCAACTAATCTCACCTCAAGGTTACCCTGAATTAATACTTCTGGGTAAATTGGCGACTTTTAGCTCAGGGGCCAATTTGAAGTTTTCTTCTGACAATCAATGGCAAATTACGGGAGATCCTACTGAAGCGGCAATGTTAGTTTTGGGCCAAAAATTAGGATTAAATAGAGACGATTTGGAAAAAGATTCGCCGAAAATTAGCGAGATACCCTTTGATTATAAATTGAAATTTCACGCGACGGTTCAAAAAACGGACGGTCAGGAGATACTTACCGTTGCTGGCGCGCCGGAGGCGATTTTGGGTTTTTGTCAAAAGGTCTGGCATGCTGGAAAAGTCGAAGGATTATCGGTTTTAGAAATAAAAAAACTTGAACAAGTTTTTCATGAGATGTCTAAAGGTGGGTTGCGGATCGTGGCCTTGGCTAAGAATGATAAAGTGCCGGAAAATCTTAAACCAGAGGATGTTCGGTCACTTACTTTTGTAGGATTTTTAGGTATGAAAGATGCTCTTCGCCCTGAAGTGTATGAAGCCATGAAAAAAGCAAATCTTGCCGGGGTAAAAGTGGTAATGATTACTGGTGACCATAAAATTACTGCTTGTGCGGTGGCCAAAGAAGCCGGTATCTACCAAGAAGGAGATGAAATTCTTACGGGCGAAGAAATAGACAAACTTTCTGATTTAGAACTTTCAGAGAAACTTTCTAAAGTAACAATTTTTGCCAGAGTTACCCCCGAACATAAATTAAAAATAATCAGGGCTTACCGGAAAAGAGGAGAAATTATCGCAATGACGGGTGACGGAGTAAACGATGCTCCTTCTCTGGTGGCTGCTGATCTTGGGATATCAATGGGGAAAATTGGCACCGAAGTTGCCAAAGAAGCAGCCGATATTGTGCTGCAGGACGATAATTTCGGCACAATTATTTCAGCAGTCGAAGAAGGCCGGGCAATCTACAAAACCATAAAAAAAGTTATCCTTTATCTTTTTTCCACCGGCATTGGTGAGGTTTTGACTATTACCGGGGCGTTGTTTGTGGGGTGGCCACTTCCAATACTACCCGCGCAAATTATTTGGCTCAATTTAGTCACCGACGGATTTTTGGATGTGGCGTTAGCGATGGAACCGAAAGAAGACAGATTATTGGAAGGAAAATTCAAAAGAGCTAGCAAGTGGCTTGTTGACTCCTTGATGGCAAAGAGAATGTTTTTGATGGCAGCGCCAATGGCATTAGGTGCATTATGGCTTTTTCAGAGATTTTATCAGACAGATATTACAAAAGCTTGGACAATATCTTTGACAACATTAGCTGTGTTTCAATGGCTTAATGCCTGGAATTGCCGATCGGAAAATAAATCCATTTTCCAGATGAGACCTTTTTCCAATAAGTTTTTAGTCGGGGCGACAATTATTGTGGTATCTCTTCAGTTTTTGGCTGTTTATAACCCGTTGATGCAGAAGATTTTACATACAACGGCTTTATCGCTTTTTGATTGGATTTTAATTATTGCTACCGGATTATCGATTGTTCTGGTAGAAGAGGTAAGAAAGTTATTCCATCGTCGGTTTTCTTCCCAAGTAAATAATTAACACTACGGCTAAATCGCCGCTAAATCGGCTTCTTCCTGAAAAGATTTCAAGATTTTTTGAGGGAAAGATCAGACCTTGAAGTATTTTTGAATGGCTATTTTTTGAGAGCTAGTTGAATAATCTCAGTGATCAAATCTTGATAACTGAATCCTAATGCTTGCATCATTTGTGGAAACATACTTATTTTAGTAAAACCTGGCAATGTATTTATTTCATTAATATAAATTTGACCATTTTGATCCATAAAAAAATCAATTCTGGCGTAACCCTTGCAACCAGTTATACAATAGACAGTCTCGGCCATTTCTTTCAATTGATCAACTTGAGTTTTCGACAATTCTTCAGCCACTTTGTTAGTCTTAAATGGTTTGCAATATTTGTTTTCATAGGAATAAACTTGGCCATGAGTGAAGATCTCTCCAGGCTTGCTGGTAAGTAATTTATCGTTTCCTAAAACGGCTACCTCAAGCTCTCGTGGATTTAACACTGCCTTTTCAATAATGATTCTATTATCATACTTAAAAGCTTCTTTAAGGGCATCGTCTAACTGATCAATATTTTCAACTCTTAAAATTCCAATCGAAGAACCAGTATTATTAGGTTTTACAATGATGGGGAGCCCTAATTTATTAACCGACTTCTTAATATCTTTAATAGGAAAAATTTTATTGAAACCAAAATAGCTAACGGTATTTAGGCCGGCTTTTCGAAAATAATCATGCATAATGATTTTGTCCATATTAATTTGGCTCGCTTTGGCGCCTGAGCCGGTGTATTTAAGGCCGTTGTCCTGTAAAAATTTTTGTAGTTTGCCATCCTCGCAATTTGGACCATGAATGGCTAAAAAGGCCACCTCAATATCTTTTAAAAGCGTTTTATCAAAATTGCCGCTCTTATCAATATAAATCTCTTTAATATCAAATAAAGATTGATCTATATTTTCTCTAATCGATTGTGCTGTCATTTTCGAAACTTCATGTTCAAATGAATTGCCGCCGTAAATTAAACCGACTTTTTTCTTCGTATTCATGGTTTGATTTTAACTATTTTTTACATATTAGGTCAAGATTGAGATAATAAAAATTTCCTGTAAAATAGAATTGTCGTTATTAAGAAAGGCGTTGAATGGTTATTATTCTGATTGGTTTATTGACAGTTGTAGCTACTTTCTTGGGTGGTTTATTCGCCCTGAAATTTAAAGATAAGCTTCATCTTATTTTGGGATTTAGCGCCGGCGCTATGATAGGCGTGGCTTTTTTTGATTTATTGCCCGAAGCGACTATTTTGGGTTCTAAGCAATTTAACAGCTCAATAATTACTTCCGTTGTGGCGCTCGGCTTTACCCTCTTTATGCTATTAGACCGCTTTTTTTCGCTTCACGCTCATGGCGATGAACAATGCGGCAATAAGAACCACCGGGGGCAAATCGGTGCGACAACGCTTTCCATCCACAGTTTTTTAGATGGAGCGGCGATTGGTTTGGCGTTCAAAGTTTCACCGGCAGTTGGCGCTATTATTGCTATAGCCGTGTTAGCTCATGATTTCTCCGATGGGATTAATACCATTAATTTAATTTTAAAAAACTTCGGCTCTCCCCGGCAGGCCTTCAAATGGTTGTTGGTGGATGCTTTTGCACCAGCGTTGGGGTTGTTATCAACGCTGTTTTTTTCTGTACCGGAGGCAACATTAGGCCTTATTCTGGCTCTGTTCTGCGGCTTTTTCTTGTATATCGGCGCAAGTGATTTACTGCCGGAAAGTCATCATCGCCATCCAACCATATTAACAACTCTGATGACGTTAGCTGGCATAGCTATCCTTTACGCGGCTGTTCATTTAGCCAGCATTTGAGGATAAGGCAATTCAAAATATAGTTTATGTTATGATAGATAAAGATTGGTTATTTGCTAATGAAGATTGAAGAATTAAGTCCTAAAACATTGCTGACGCTGTCGGAATTTAGACGCGCTGCTGGCATTCCCTTATTTTTAGCGCACAAATTAATTGTTTGGGGATTAATCAGCGCGGTGAAAATGGCCGACGGCACATACCGAGTTGCCGAAACCGAAGTTGCCAGCACTAAAGAATTTTTAAAAAACCCTTGGAGAAAAACAAAACTTTTTATTAAAGCATTAGGACCGGGCTTAATTACCGGCGCGGCCGATGACGACCCGTCGGGCATAGGCACTTATTCATCGGTGGGCGCTAAATTTGGTTTGGGGCTGTTATGGGCCGCCTTTTGGCTTTTACCATTTATGATGGCAGTGCAGGAAACTTGTGCGCGCATCGGCATTGTCACCAACAAAGGGCTGTCGGGAGTATTAAAAAAGCATTACAAAAAGATTGTCGTCGCTTTTTTTATTGTTCTGTTAATTACCGCCAACATTGTCAACATTGGCGCTGATATTTCCGCGATGGCCGCCTCATTAAAACTTTTAATTCCAATTAATTTCATTCTTGCGGCGATTATTTTTGCTGCTTTTATCATAATTATTGAAGTTGCCATCCCCTATCGCCTGTACGCAAAATTTTTAAAGTGGCTGACACTTTTTCTTTTTTCCTACATAATAACCGGCTTTATTATTCATCCGGCTTGGCTGGATATTTTTAAGCAGGCGCTTGTTCCAAACTTGAAATTCAACAATGATTTTTTATTCGCTATGATTGCGGTTTTCGGCACCACAATTTCACCTTACCTTTTCTTCTGGCAAACTTCGGAAGAAGTTGAAAAAAATAATATCACTTCTGAAAGCGGAGAAAAAGTGAATTTAACCGATAGAACTGCGGTGATGCGAACTGACGTCAAAACCGGTATGTTTCTTTCTAATTTGGTAATGTTTTTTATTATTTTTACCACCGCGCAGGTTTTATTTAAAAACGGAATAACGGATATCGACTCTGCCCAGCAAGCGGCGCTGGTTTTACAACCCTTGGCCGGTAATCAAGCATTTCTACTTTTTGCCCTAGGCATAATTGGCACTGGCCTTTTAGCCGTGCCGATATTAGCAGGTTCGGGCGCTTACGCTCTGGCTGAATTGATGGGCTGGCGCGAAGGATTGAACAAAAAATTCTCCGTAGCTAAAAGTTTTTATTTAGTAATTATTTTATCTATTTTAATCGGGCTTGGCTTAAATTTCGTCGGTATAAGTCCGATTAAGGCATTATATTACGCCGCCTTTTTAAATGGTGTGGTTGCCGCACCTTTGCTTTTTGTCATTATGATTGTCGGCAACGATAAAAATATTATGGGTAGTGAAACTCATCCGGGTTGGGTAAAACTGTTTGGCTGGGCAGCCTTCATATTTTCTTCTTTATCAATTATTGCCTTAATATTTTTAAAATATGTTAAAATTTAATCAATAATAGAAAAATTGGATTTTCCAAATTATTTAATTCTGATAAAATAATTTTGAGGTTCTTGATGAAAAAAAATCAAATTATCGGGATTATTTCTTTCGTCGTACTGGTAACTACTATTGTTCTTGTGGCAATTTTTTGGCCGGCAAAAAGTTCTAAAAGTCCAGTCAGCATTGAGGATATTAACGCTGTTAAATTAGCCCAGCATCTGACAGATTCCGGGGCCAAGATGTATGGCGCCTACTGGTGCAGTGCCTGCAAACAACAAAAGGATTTATTTGGACCGGAAGCTTTTGCTAAAATAAATTATGTGGAGTGCGATCCCAAAGGTCAAAATCCTCAAACCGAAGAATGCCAAAAAGAAGAAATAGGCGCTTTCCCCACCTGGAAAATTGATGGCAAGAAATATGAAGGAGTGAGAAGTCTTTACGAATTAGCTGTCACATCAAATTTTAAATAATTTTTGGAAGGAGGTTACTATGGAACCGTGTCCTGATTGTGGCCAAGAAGAATGCACCTGCGGAAAATGATAAATTAAACCTGTGGATATCTTATGATTCCTTTTCTGAAATTTTAGATATCCACAGGTTTATTTTTATATTTAAGGTTGCTTCTCTTGACAAAATTGTTGCTTAACCTGAAAATAAGAAGTGTTTATAAAGTTGCCTTCAATAATGTCGGCAACAAAGAGAGGAGGTGATTACAATGGCATATAGCGTACAATCAAAAAAAACCGGTGAAACTTATTACTTACACTCCAAGGATGTCACTTTGCGAGGCGGCCGACAACAAACAATTTACTACTTCGCCCGCGAAGCAAAGGATAACGCCATGGATGACCTTCCAGCTGGCTATACCACTATGGAAAATGAACGAACCGGTCTTCCAATGTTGAAAAAAGCTGATAAATAATAAATTTTATTTAGAAATGAAAGCGAGAAGAGACCCGAAATTTGGGTCTTTTCTTGTTTCTCGCCCATAAATCACCTAATGGGGTTTACAAAACAAAAGTATTGTTATATAATCAGATGCAGGAGCTTGATTTGAAAAGATCAGAGCTGTTTTTCACATTTATTAAACTGCCAGTAGATATAATCGCCGTGCTTTTAGCATTTTTCGGCGCTTATTTTTTAAGACAGGTTTGGGAATTTGTCCCGGTTTCTTATATGCTGCCCTTTGACCAATATTTGAGATTTGTGTTGATATTTTTGCCGCTGTGGATTTTGGTTTTTGCCGCCGGGGGACTTTATAAATCAATTGAGGGATGCAAAAGCCGTTTGCCTATTTTCACCATATTTTTGTCTGTTTCTACGGCAATGATGATTATTTTGGTCTATATTTTCTTCTCGAAAATATCTTTTTTCTCTCGTCTTGTCATTCTTTATGTTTGGTTCTTAACTTTTTTCTTAATTGTTATAGGTAGATTATTGCTCTCATATATACAAAGATATTTATACAGATTTGGCATCGGCGTCCATCGCGTAGCAATTTTTGGGATGAGCGCTCAGGTAAAAAATCTCGTTTATGAAATTCAAAATAATAAAAAACTTGGTTTTAAGTTGACAGGTATTATTCTTAAAGATAAACGGCAAAAGACACGAGGATTTGGCAAATTTCTGGGCTGTGCCGATAATATCTCACATATTATCAAGGAAACCCCTTTTGATGAGCTTATTTTAGCCGAGCATAATCTTTCAGAAAATCAGGTTTTAAATTTAATTGATTTTTGCGAAGAAAACAAAATTAACTTTAAACTCTGTCCTAATTTATTCAATGTCCGCGCTAGTTTTATGGTCGTCACCAATTTAGACAGTGTGCCGATAATGGAATTCAAGCGAACGCCATTAGATGGCTGGGGCAAAATTATGAAAAGAATTTTTGACTTTATTTTTTCTCTGTTGATATTGATTATTACCTCTCCTCTGTTTTTAGTAATTGCCATCGCAATTAAATTGGATTCTAGGGGACCGATATTTTTTAGGCAAGAGCGGGTCGGCCCTGAAAGAAATTTTATTTTTTACAAATTTCGTTCAATGAAAACTGGCGCAGAGGAAGAGCACAAAAAGTTTATGAAAAAATTCGGCGTTATGTTTAAGCTCAAAAATGACCCCAGAATTACAAACTTAGGTAAGTTTTTGCGCGCCACTTCTTTAGATGAACTGCCTCAATTTTATAATGTTTTAAAAGGAAATATGAGTGTCGTTGGACCCAGGCCGCCCATGACCGTTGAGGTAGAAAAATATAACCCGTTTCAAAGGAAGAGATTACTAATCAAACCCGGCATCACCGGAGTTTGGCAAGCTTCCGGCCGATCAGACATTTCTTTTGAACAATGGGTCAAAATGGACCTTTTCTATATTGAAAACTGGTCATTGTGGCTGGATTTACAAATTATTTTTAAAACCATTGTTGTCGTTTTTAAGCGCAAAGGGGCCTACTGATGAGAGTAGCAATCGTTTGCGACTGGCTGACCAACCAAGGCGGCGCAGAAAAAGTTATAGAAAGCATCCATGAAATTTATCCAAAGGCAACTTTTTTTACGACAATTTTTAATCAAAAAAATTTTCCCAAACTTAAAAATAGCAAAGTTGTAACCTCTTTCCTGCAAAAAATTCCTTTTGCCAAAACGAAATATCCGTATTTGTTTCCTCTGATGCCTAAGGTGATAGAAAGTTTTAAATTAGACAATTTTGATTTGGTGATTTCTTCCTCCCACACAGTAGCCAAAGCGGTAAAAACCGGTAAAAACACTCTACATATTTGTTATTGCCATACGCCGGCGCGAAGCTTGTGGCAAAGTGATATTGATCAAAGAGGCAAAGGTCTTTTAAAAAAATATTTTATTGAGAAACTTAAAGTTTGGGATAAAAAAACTGCCAACCGACCCGATTTTTACCTTACTAACAGTCAAAATGTTAAAGCAAGAATTGAAAAAATTTACGCAAGAGAATCTGTGGTTATTTATCCGCCAGTGAACACTGATTTTTACCAACCAAACTCAGCAATTAAAAAAGCCGATTTTTATTTGTTTGTTAGCCGTCTTATACCTTATAAAAGAGCCAATTTAGCCATTGAAGTTTTCAAAAAATTGCGCTTGCCTTTAAAAATTGTCGGGACAGGCCCGCTTGAAACGAAACTTAAGCAAATGGCTCAAAACTACCCCAATATTGAGTTTTTAGACGCAATATCTGATAAAAACCTACTCAAGCTTTATCAACAAGCCAAAGGGCTAATCTTTCCTTGCGAAGAAGATTTTGGTATAGTACCAGTAGAGGCGCAAAGCGCAGGTTTACCCGTCATTGCCTTTAATAAAGGCGGGGCGTTGGAAACAATCATTAACGCTAAAACAGGCATATTTTTCGATACGCAATCGGTTCAATCACTGATAGCAGCGATTAAAAAATTTGAAAAAATGAAATTTAATCTTGAAGTTACCAGAGAAAATGCGTTAAGATTTTCCCAAGATAAATTTAAAAAAAATTTCCGCAATTTTGTCCAGACAACATTAAAAAAATATCAGCCAATAATTAAAAAGTAAGGAGCAATATGGAACAAGACAATTTTTTCATTATTTTGCGCAAAAGAACCTCAATTTTTCTGCTCACGGTGATAATTTTAACATTGGGAACATATATTTTTACCGCTAAACAAAAACCTACTTACCAAGCGATCGCCACTGTAGTAGTGAGCCGGCAATCCGCAGTGGAACAGCAAAAAGTTTCTTATTATCTTTATGACAACTACTATACAATTGGAGCCAGTGGACTTTTAACCGATACAATTTTAAGCTGGCTGGTCTCGCCCTCCACCGTAGTTGAGATTTACCAAAAAGCTCAAGTTCCCATGCCCCATAAAAACGCTTCCAAACTTTCAAAAATTTTCACCACTAAAAAACAGGTTTCAACTTCTAATGTGGCAGAATTTAGTTTAATTAATTCAAACAAAGATCATGCGACAAAAATCTCACAAACTGCTCTGGCCTTGATGAAGGAAAAAGTACCACAGTTTGGACAGGAAAACAACGCTCCCTTCCAAATTTCAACTTATGGACCGGAAATATTAACCTTGAGCCCGCAGGTTCTATTAAATACAGTTGTCGCCTTTATTGCCTCAATACTGTTAGGATTGTTCTTTGTCTTTCTGGCGGAATCTTTTTCTAAAAAGTAGCAATTAATCGGCTCCAATTTTTTTAAGGAGGGGCACTGCAAACGCTCAACGACATTAAGAGAGTTTTAAAAAATTCTCAAACAGAAGAATATTTTTTCGCTTTAAAAAAACAAAGCGTATCCAACCACATACCCTTTAAAAGGTTTGTTGATATTACCGACCCCAATATCATTTGCGTTGATACCGTCAAAGCGGTTAAAAAAATTAAAACAAGAAGACCAATTTTCAAAACATTTGCTAAATTGGCTTTGGCTTTTTGTTTAATCGCCGTTTTGATTTTTGGCGGAACATGGACCGCCAAAAATATCGGTTTAGCCAATATCACATCAACAGTACAACTGGCTAAGATGGCGCAAATTTCCGGCAAATATCTGGTTTTATTTGAGAATAACAATGAGCTTCGGCCCTCGGGCGGATTTTTAGGCTCATTTGCCGAAATTAATCTAAACAAAGGCAAAATCAGTGATATTTATTTTGATACCAATATTTATAAACGAGACAACGCTTTTGCCAAAGACCATCAAATAGCCCCGCCAAAATCTTTTCAAATACTTTACGGCGCGCCATATTGGACCATGCGCGATTCAAATTGGGCGGCCGATTTTCGCACATCTGCCCAACAAGTAGCGTGGTTTTACCAGCAGGAAGGCGGCAATGAAGTTGACGGCGTGATTGCCCTTGATACAACCTTTTTTACCAACATTTTGCAATTAACCGGTCCGATTTATCTTGAAAAATATAAGATGGAAATCAACGCTGACAATTTCCTCAAAGAAGTTCAGTACGAAGTTGAAAAAGGATATTGGGAAGAAGATACTACTAAAACTATGTCTGAGCCAAAAACAATTTTGAAAGATTTAATGGGTGAGATATTGCCTAAAATGCAAGAGTTGCCAAAAACTAAAATCTTAAAATTGGTTTTAGAAACTCTCAAACAAAAGCACTTAATGTTTTACTTTAATGATCCAGCTATGGAAGATGTTGCTTTGCGAGAAAATTGGGGCGGTGTAGTCATGCAAACCCAGGGCGATTATTTATATGTTGTCAACTCCACTATTAACGTCGGTGATGACCCGAAAGTCAACAACGGCGGCGGTAAAACAAATTTGTCGGTGGCCGAAAAGATTAATTACAAAGTTGTGAAAAACCAATTAGGTGATTTATTGGTCACGCTGTCCATTTTGCGCACACATGCCGGCAGTTGGGACTGGCCAGATGGACAAAATAATAATTACGCCCGAATTTTAGTTCCCAAAGACAGTCAGCTTCAAAGCGCTAATTTAGATGGCCAAGATGTTTCCAAGGATATTTATACAACTGTGGAGGCAGGCAAAACCTCATTTGGCATTTGGAATAAAACTCAACCTCAAACTTCAAAATTATTAACTTTAACTTATCAACTACCAATGAGTGCCGCCTCCAACTATTCACTGTTAGTGCAAAAACAACCCGGCGCATTATCATCGCAGCTGCAAGTAATTTATGAGAATAAAGTGCTTTACGATGGTCTGCTGGACCATGATATTTCAGTTAATCTCGATTAAAAATTGACTTGACATTATTTTTTACATTTTTTATAATGTAATTAAGGTACAAGTAAATTAAAAGGAGGTGGAATGCCCTCATTACTTTTGGCACAAACGGAAGATGCTACAACTATGCCCAACACAGCCAGCGATGCAGTGGCAGCGGCAGCCGGAACAGGACTATTGGCAGTTTGGGGAGGCCTGATGATTTTCTGGCTAATTTTAGTCCTTGTTTCCGTGATTTTTTTCATCTGGTGGATAGTCCTGTTAATTGACTTAACCAAACGCGAATGGCCGCAAAAAACCACGTATTTGATTATAATGATTATCGGTTTATTTATCCCGTTCGGCCTGCTCATTGTCGATTTAATTTATTACTTTGGCGTTGTTAAAAAAGGAGTTGGCAGCAAATCAGGCGGGGCACCAGCTACACCAGCGGCATAAAATATTCAGCTTTAATTAACAACAAAGCCTCTTTAGATAGGGGCTTTGTTTGTGGTTAATCAAAGCTAAAATGCCAGTCAAGAACAGCTTGCAAATATCTTTAAAAAGTGATAAAATATAAGGTGTGGATAAGAGTAAAATAAATGGATAACGAAGAATATACAGCTAAACATATTACAGTTTTATCAGGCCTAGAGCCGGTTCGCAAACGACCAGCTATGTACATTGGAGGAACTGGGCTGGAAGGACTGCATCATCTGGTCTGGGAAGTGATGGACAATGCTATAGATGAGGCGTTGGCCGGTTTTTGCAATGAAATCAATATCACCCTTCTGCCAGATAATATGGTATCTGTTTTGGATAATGGCCGTGGTATCCCTGTTGATGTGCATAAACAAACCGGCAAATCTGCCTTGGAAACGGTTTTAACCACTCTGCATGCAGGCGCCAAATTTGGTTCTTCTTCTTATAAAGTTTCCGGCGGACTGCACGGCGTTGGAGTTTCCGCCGTTAACGCTCTTTCTTCTTTGCTCAAAGCAGAGGTATATCGTGATGGCAAAATATACTACCAAGAATATAGTCAAGGAGCTGCAAAAGGTAAGATTAAACAAGAAGGCGAAACAAAACTTAAGGGGACAAAAATTACTTTTCAACCAGACAGCGAGATTTTTGATAACCGTGAATTTAATTTAAATACTATTTTGGACCATGTTCGCCAACAAGCTTATCTCACTAAAAAAACTAAAATAACAGTTGTTGACCAAAGAAAATCAGACAAACCGGTCAGCTATACTTTTTATTTTGAAGGTGGAATTGCCTCATATGTCAGGCATTTGACCAAAAATAAACAAGTTATAAATGCAGTGCCAATTTATGTTGAAAAAGAGATTGATAATGTTTTAGTCGAAATCGCTATTATCTACACCGATGAATATAATGAGCGGCTTTTTTCCTTCGCTAACAACATTTATACAACAGAAGGCGGCACCCACGTAACCGGTTTTCGAGCGGCTCTAACCCGCGCTATAAATAATTACATTAAAAATAATAATTTGCTTAAAAACGGCCAGGAATTATTAACCGGTGAGGATATGCGTGAGGGGTTAAACGCTGTTATTTCTGTCAAACTGCATCAGCCGCAGTTTGAAGGTCAAACAAAAACCAAATTAGGCAATCCGGAAGTACGCAATATTGTTGAACAAGCGACTGATCAAGGTTTGTCTATATATTTAGAGGAAAAACCGACTGAAGCGCGTAAAATAATGGATAAATGCCTGCTTTCTTTCCAGGCGCGTCAAGCAGCCAAAGCGGCTAGAGAAACTGTTATTCGCAAAGGTGCATTGGAAGGGATGACATTGCCGGGCAAGCTGGCCGATTGTACCTCCAAAAAACCTGAACTTTCTGAAATTTATATTGTTGAGGGAGATAGCGCCGGCGGCAGCGCCAAACAAGCACGCGATCGTAAATTTCAGGCAATTTTGCCTTTACGCGGAAAAATATTAAACGTAGAAAGAGCGAGATTAGACCGTATGTTAGCTTCGGAAGAAGTCAAGGCCTTAATTATAGCTTTGGGCTGTGGCATTGGCGAGCAATTTAATGTTGATAAAGTTCGCTACCACAAAATCGTCATTATGACTGATGCTGACGTTGACGGCTCTCATATACGCACATTGCTTTTAACTTTATTTTACCGTTATTTTCCGCAAATAATTGAAAAAGGCTATTTGTATATTGCCCAGCCTCCTTTATACGCCATTTCCTTTGGCAAGGAAAAATATTATGCCTATAGTGAACAAAACAAAGAAGAAATTGTTAAAAAATTAGCAGATAAATCATATTCTATTCAAAGATATAAGGGTTTGGGGGAGATGAATCCGGAACAGCTTTGGCAAACAACAATGGATCCGGAAGAGAGAATTTTATTGAAAGTTAATGTGACGTCAGCCGAACAAGCTGACAAAATTTTCTCCACACTGATGGGCGATGAAGTTTTACCGCGAAGAAAATTCATTCAAACACGCGCAAGATTAGTTAAGAATTTGGATATTTAATGAAAAAATCAAACCCACCAAGCGAAAATTTACCCAAAAAAGAAAATATCCTGCCCAAAGATATTGAATCGGAAATGCAGCAGTCCTATTTGGACTATGCTATGTCAGTAATTGTAGCCCGCGCCTTACCTGATGTCAGAGATGGCTTAAAACCGGTGCACCGCCGCATTTTATACGCTATGAATGATATGGGTTTAACCTCCGGCGCCAAGTTTAGAAAGTCCGCGACGGTCGTCGGAGAAGTACTCGGCAAATATCATCCTCACGGCGACATCGCAGTTTATGATACATTGGTCAGATTAGCGCAAGATTTTTCCGTGCGCTATCAATTAATTAAAGGGCAGGGCAATTTTGGCAGTTTAGACGGCGATCCGGCTGCTGCTCAAAGATATACTGAAGCAAAATTGGCCTCAATTTCCGATGAACTTCTGGCCGACATTAATAAAAACACGGTTGATTTTGTGCCAAATTATGACAGTACAAAATACGAACCATCAGTACTGCCCTCAAAAATCCCCAATTTACTTTTAAACGGCAGTATGGGTATCGCCGTTGGTATGGCTACCAACATTCCTCCCCATAACCTCGGGGAAGTTATTGACGGATTAATTTACGTTATTGACCATCCCGACTGTTCAATAGATGAACTGATTGAAATCATTCCCGGACCGGATTTTCCTACCGGCGGCAATATTTACAATATTGCCGAAATTAAAAATGCCTATGCCACCGGCAAAGGACGAATTTTAATGCGTGGAAAGGCAGAAATTGTTGAAGACAAAAAAGAAAATTGGCAAATTGTGATTTCGGAAATTCCTTACCAAGTTAACAAAGCAGAATTAGTCACAAAAATTGCCCAACTTGTTAAAGATAAAAAAATAGAAGGTATCGCCGACTTAAGAGATGAATCCGACCGCAAAGAAGGAGTCAGAGTTGTCCTAGATTTAAAATCTTCCGCCTATCCAAAGAAAATTTTAAATCGTCTCTTTGACCTTACGCAGCTACAACTGGTATTTCATGTTAATATGCTGGCTCTGATTGATGGTTTGCTGCCGCGAGTTTTAACCTTAAAAGACATTTTGGATCAATTTATTGCGCACCGTAAAATAGTTGTCAAACGCCGAACAGAATTTGATTTGAAAAATACCAAAGTTAGAATTCATATTTTAGAAGGTCTAAAACTCGCCTTAGCCAATATTGATGCTATCGTAAAAACTATTAAAGAATCTAAAAATTGCGAAGATGCGGCTAAAAATCTTATCACCAAATTTAAATTGTCCCCAGCTCAGACAGATGCTATTTTACAAATGCAGTTGGCAACATTGGCCGCATTGGAGCGTGAAAGAATTGAAAATGAACTTAAAGAAAAAATTAAATTGGCCGAAAAATTAACCAAAATCTTATCATCGGAGCAAGAAATTTTAAAAGTTATAAAAGATGAATTACTAGAAACAAAAAATAAGTTCTCAGACGACCGTCGAACAAGAATCTTTAAACAAGGCGTGTCTAAATTCGAAGCAGAGGATTTAATCCCCAATGAACAAACCCTCGTGGTTATTACTAAAGATAATTATATTAAAAGAGTCCCCACCACCACCTATAAAGTTCAATTTCGCGGCGGAAAGGGCGTGATGGGATTGGGTATGAAAGAAGAAGATTTTGTGGAAAAACTTCTTTCTACCAATACTTTAAATGACATAATGTTCTTCACCAACAAAGGCAGAGTTTTTACCACTAAAGTTTACGAGCTGCCTTCAAGCAATCGCCAATCAAAAGGCAAAGCCATTGTTAATCTGATTAATATTTCTCCTGATGAAAAAGTTACTGCAGTCATTTCGCAAGATTCCAATGAAGATAAACATTTCGTGATGGTTACCCTAAAGGGTATGATTAAAAAAACTGAAATTTCGGCCTATAAAAATATTCGCAAAACTGGAATTATTGCTATCAAATTGCTCCCTGATGACCAATTACGCTGGGTTAAAACTACTTCCGGCCAAGATTCAATTCTTCTGGCCAGCAAAGATGGCTTAGCCATTCATTTTCATGAAAACGAAGTCCGTCCAATGGGTCGCGCTGCTTTTGGTGTAAGAGGCATAAGATTGAGAGCGTCAGACGAACTGGTGACAATGGCCGTGGCTAAAGACCCGAATGCCAACATCCTTGTTGTCTTGGAAAATGGTTTGGGCAAAAAAACGTCAGTTTCTAAATTCCACTTGCAAAAACGCGGCGGTCTTGGTATGAAAGTGGCAAAAGTGACACAAAAGACCGGTAAAGTAGTTTATATGCAAATTGTGGAAGACAAGCCCGGAGACGCAATTTTAGTCAGTAAAGCTGGCCAAATGATCCGTATTCCGCATAAATCTATTAAAAAATTAAACCGTGACACACAAGGAATAATTTTAATGAGGCTCAAAGGCAATGATAAAGTTGCCACCGTTTCCCTAACTTATGCTCATTCCACCGGCGCAGTTTCAGAAATAGTATTAAACCCGCAAGAGGATAAAACGACCAGCACTCCAACCGATAAAAAATAGTGCAAGAATAAGGGGGACGGAAGGACAAGGGAACGGTCCCCTTGGTATTCGAAACTTTCAAGCCCAGGGCATGATTTTTTGGCAAGGATTCAGTTATAAAAACCCCTCCTGTGGGTTTACTCACAGGAGGGGTCATAATGCTTCTACGAGAAACAAGCGAAAGCTTTAATTAGCGCCTCTTTCTCGTCCGGAAACATGCCAATGGTTGGGCGGTATAATATACCAGCTGTCCTATTGGAAGAATCAAGGCAAATAGTGTTGTTAATATCTTTTTGTTGTACATATCGAAGACCCCCGCTATCTGAACCAAGTCGAATTCTCTTAAGGAAAGATGGTTCAAGTTTCACAGCATAGGTAACAACTTCTTTGTCTGTTTCTTGGAAGTGGGAAACTACAACCAAATCATTAATGCAGTTGCGGATGAATTGTGAAGCGGTCCTGCCTAGTTCCTCCCCTACCTCTCTCAATAGGGCTTGTACACATTTCTCGCCTTTTCTCACTTTTCCATGGGCTGTTACCTGACAGCCTCCAGGCCAGGACTCCGGCTTCATCTTTCCGGTGTTAAATCTGCCCCGTTCTTGCAGCACCGCCACCAGGCCCATTTCCGGAATTTCTGTCAAAACAACCAAGCCAACACTTTTTTCAACCTTTTCTGCCATTTCCGAATTCCTCCTTTTTTGATTTTCGATGTCAAGATACAAACTAAGCAAATTTTAACCTATTAAAAAGGTTTTGTCAAGGTCCGACGCTACCGTCGGACCGCAGACCCCGTGATGACGCACTGCAATAACACTACGTAGTAGGTTTTGCAGTAAGGAATTTTAGGGGGTCAATATCTTAAAAAAAAATAGAGCCACTTATCAATATTATTAGTACTTTTAATCTATTTCTTTAGCATCTTTTGTTGGCGCTGTCCAAAGATCCCAATTATTCTCTGGCAGTCGTTCTAAATTACTCATCTTAAATTCTTGACGGTTAGTATTATAATCATCATACCAGCCGTTTTCTACATCATAAACATTGCCAGACGAAGGGTCATAAACCCTGTCGCGGCCCAGCATAACATCAGATCTTCTTTCTGAAAGAATATCGTCGGATTTATTGCGATTTTCCCAACCCTCCATAATTATATCCGATGTTTCTGAGAGAGTTTGTCCAGCTTTGAGAATTTTTTGAGTTTGTTCATTTTGCTGAGCGATGCATTTAGAAATATAATCTTGAGAAACATTTAAACTTTTAATACTCTCATTTAAGGTTTTTTCTAACTGTGTAAACTCTGATCTGCCGGAAGACAATCCAATAAAAGTCATGCCATAGCCGATGCCGCTGGCAGGCATACCAGATTCAGGCAAAAGCTCTGTAGTGGTCAAGAAAAATAAGCCATTAGCCGGCACGCCTTTTTCTTTAAAGACGGCGCGTATTAATTTTGTTTTACCGGGCACAACATTAGCCGCGTCACTGGAAGAAATTATTTCCACGTCAGCCAACTCTGGCAAGGTGGTCATAAATTGTTTAGTAAAACTGGTGGCGGAAATTTGATTCATGGTTTTTAGAAAATTTTCTGGATTGAGCGGTTGGACCACGGGCATTTCCAACCACTGGACAGTATATCCGCCCATGCTCATGTAATTTTTATCAATCTGTTTTTGGTTTTCACTCAGATAAACCGGTCCAATTTCACCAAAATAAAAAATCATCTGGGCAGGGTTGTCAGAATTTTGAATAACAAAAGAAAATGTGGCGCAATTGCCGCCAACAGTTACTTGCCAACCGACTGGTTTTTTGATAGTAAAAAACCCGCCATTGTAATCTTCTAATTTTAAAGTTGGCTTTGTTTGATTTTGGCTGGTTGGAGTTTTTGATTTAGTTCCTGATAAATTAGTAGCATTATAAGCTTTAGAAAAGGTTTTATAAAGAAAATAACCACCAATACCCAGACCCACGAAAACCACCATTACCACTGCAAGAATAATAATTATCAGTTTAGTATTATTTGGTGATTTATTTTTCATCTTTACTTAATCATACGCTAAAACTGCATGTTCTTTAATTTAAATTTACGACATCGCGAGAACCATCTAATAAACTTAAATTCTAGCGGCGTAATTAAAGCCATAAAAATAATTTTGCCATAAACGGTCAGATGACTTATAAATATTTTCGCCGGTAAAATAATCAGCTAACGTTTCACGGACGCGTAAAATTTCTTTTAAACGATTTTTATTTTTAGGGTCGGAAACAGTCAAATCAATTAATTCTAACATTCTTTCAAAAGCCAACTGACTGTATTTGGGAATTTTCTTTCGCCATTTGATAGTTCTTTCGACTTCACTGCCAATATTCGCCATTTGTTCAAACAGGTTCATGGAGTACCATTTTTGTGGTTTTAAACCTTTGTGATAAATAATGTTCATTTTGACTCTAGCAAAAAAAGGTTCTTCCGAACAAAGTGACGGAAGGTTCTTATCAGCGAATGTAATGAGCGACAAGGTTCTTGACGGAAGGTTCTTATTTTTCAATCAGTTTATTGGCAATTTTTAATATTTTTTCTCTAATTTTCGGATCGTCAATGCCTCGGCTTCTATTGTTCTGATTGGGACGGATATTAATCATTGAATCAAACTCAATAAAATCATCGTCCTTAAGATCCGGATAAATATTTATGCCCCAAAGATTTTCTTGTTTTGAGCCAGTTTCAATGAGTTCAGCTTCTTCGTCGGCATGCATTGGAGCATCGACTGCCATTTTTTCTTTTTCTATATCAACAACGGCTTTGACCAAATTGTCAAACATCTTTTTGGCCATTTTTTTCAGTTCTTTTGTAGAGATTTTATCATTAACAATTTTCATGCATTTGTATTAAACCATTTGATTTTCAATAAATCAATTTCCTGAATCTATTCGAACAATCCGATTGGATCTTCGCCAGTTTGTTCAACGATATATTGAAGATAGACACAATTATAGATCGCTTCTTTAATTTCCTCTTCACTCATTTCTTTCAACTCTTCCTCGCTAAATCCAGCCATGGTCTGGTCTCGATATTCTTCGGCAAAATCATCCCATTCTTCATCCTTAATCTCTGTCCCTTGTTCTCTAAGTTGATTCAAGACAAGATTTTTTATCTGCTCAAATTTTACTTCGATTGGCTCCTCGCCGTGTTCTTTTTCAATACTCATTTTGCTTCTTTATTTTAATTATACCACCCCCGCCTGCCCCTCGAAGCTTTAGCGAAGTGTGGCTTTTTCCCTACCTCGTGTTTCACTCCGCGAAATTTACGGGGTAAAAGTTCTTTGGATTTTTGACGGGCGGAGTGGGATTTTCGAACCAACTCCACGATTTTTATTTATCGTTTTTTTGCACAACTTTCTTTATATCGTCAATGTTTTCCAAGACCAGCTTGGCTTTTTTGACGCCGAATTGAAAGG
>Ga0100401_1000218_pt1 | contig 47232 bp, 40 predicted proteins | sample CryGeymeta201525_FD_80421 | JGI IMG/M metagenome (GOLD analysis project Ga0100401, IMG submission 80421) | Groundwater microbial communities from Crystal Geyser aquifers in Utah, USA - Crystal Geyser metaG 2015-25 | ecosystem: Environmental > Aquatic > Deep subsurface > Groundwater | place: USA... | reverse complement strand
TCGCGCAGCACTGCAAGCAGCAACCGGTCGAGCAGTAGCCGGTCGAGCAGTAACAGCAGCTTTGGAAACAGCAGCGGTGGCTTTGGTGGTAGTAGCGGTGGTGGCGTTGGGGGCACGTCTTTGGGCGATCCTCAGGTGAATAGCGCGCCGGAAGCTCGTTTGGTGGGGCGGACTCTGCTCGTTGCTGACAACATCACGAACTCCCTCGTGGTTCAAGGACCTCCAGCGAGTGTCGAGATCATCACGAACTTGCTCGATCAGATCGATGTGAAGGCAGATCAGGTCATGATCTCAGCGGTCTTCGGTCAGTTGGCCCTCAATGAAGACTTCAGCTTCGGTGTGGACTATCTCAGGACGCTCGATTCAAGCGACAATGGCGCGACGGCTGGCCGCGGGGGTGGGGGCGGATTCCCTGTGCTTCCGATTGATGGCACGGCTTTCGACCCCGGAAGCCTGGCGTCGGCGGCAGGTCTTGGTCTCTATGGCCGAATTGGCGACAACTTCAATATTCTGGTCAATGCCCTGCAAGCAGACAGCAATTTCAAGGTGCTTTCCAGACCGACCATCTTCACGGCGAACAATCAAAAGGGAACGATTTCCGCTGGTCAGAGAATCGCTGTGCCGACATCGAGCAACAACTTCGGCGTCAATAACGGCGGTATCAGTACCAACATCGAGTATCAGGACGTGCTCTTAAGTCTAGAAGTCATTCCCTTGGTCAACTCGGATAACGAAGTAACCCTCCAGATTGCACTGCTCAACGACGAAGTCATCGGCAGTCAGTTCATCGAAGGGGTGGGTGAGATTCCAACGATTGGTCGTCGCGAGGTGCTCACCACAGTGACCATTCCGAATGGTGCGACGATCGCGCTTGGCGGACTAATCACGAGCAAGACAAGAAACTCGGTTTCCGGGATTCCTTTGCTCAGCGACATTCCGGGCATTGGCAAGCTGTTCTCGACGACGTCGACTGAGGACGAGCGTGCGGAGCTGATGATTTTCATCCAGCCAAAGATCGTCAAGAGTGCCGCAAGTTTGTATGACGCACAGACCGATTTCGACGGTCGGTTCGATGTCTCGCAGGAAACGCATGAGTTCTCCAATGGGCCAAGCGTGCTCCCGGATGCCGATGCGATTAATCAGCAAGTGATTGAAACAAAGGGAGGTGGAAATACCGCACCTGTATCACAGGGGATCGGGCAGGAGTCGAAGGGGGGTAGCCGGAGATTCGTGGGTGGTCGCCCGGGATCAAGCTTCCGTGGTCGCTGAACCCAAGGATTGATTTCAAGCGGTCGCATCAGGAGCTTGCCAAGTGGCTGGCTCCATCGCACTTTTCGCCAGTTGCCCTCCGCGTCGTAGTCGGAGGGCGGCAAAACCTAGATTTTCGACCATCATGCCCGAGATTACCGAAGCGGAACTTGCCCCAAACGTTAAAGCCCTCTGGCTCAAAGCCCTGACGGCGGCTCAGACCAAGAATCACGGCTACGCAATCAAGCTCATTCAGTCAGTCCTCAAGGATGCCCCGGGCTTCCTGGACGGCCGCAGAGTGCTGAGAAAGTGCGAAGGCAGTTTAACGGGTGGGCCGAAGAAGAAGTCCACAATTTTCGGGATGAAGACCGGTGGCGGCTTGGGAGCCATAAAGTTGGCCAGCCAGGTCAAGAAGGATGCAGCCGGAGCGCTTGGGGCGATTGAAGCCGAACTCGAGAAAGACCCCTATAGCCCGGAACTCAATGATGTGCTGTTCGACGCCTTCATTGCCCTCGATATGAAGGAGAGCGCGGCTTTTGCTCTGGAGACGGTTCGATCCACCCATCCCGAGGAGATCAAGTTGCTCCACAAATTGGCAGAGTTTTATCTCTCGCAAGAGGAGAGCATGAAGGCCGCAGAGGTCTATCAGGACATCATCAAGCAGGACCATACCGACTCAGCCGCCATCAAGGGCGAGAAGGATGCGACCGCACGGGCTTCGATGCAGAAGCAGAAGTGGGGTGAGGACTCCAGCATGAAGGACATGATGGCCGACAGTGCTGCGAGTGAGGAGATGGAAAAAGCATCCCGCACCGGCTTGACCCGCGAACAGCTCGAAGCTCGCCGTGATCAACTTGCGGCGAAGTATGCTGAGGACCAGAACAATCTAGCGGTGGTCAAGGACCTCGCGGGAGTCTTCGAACGTCTTGAGGATTGGCAAAATGCCCAGGCTTACTACGAATGGGGATTCCAGTTGAGCACAGGCGACGTCGCACTCAGGACAAGGGCCGAAAAGATGGGCGACAAAGTCAAGGAGGTTGCCATGAAGGAACTCGAGGCCAGAGTGGCAGAGAATCCTGACGATCCAGAGGCGAAGGCGATGCTTGAGGAATTGAGGAAGTCGAATATCGAGTCGGCGGTTGCGGATGCAACTCGGCGGGTCGAGCAAAACCCGACAGATCCCGTTCTTCGCTACGAGCTTGGCAAGGCGCTGTTTGAGGCTGGTGATCAAAGTGGAGCCATTCCTCACCTTCAGCAGGCCAAGCGGAACCCGCACATTAAGTCGAAGGTCCTTTTGCTACTCGGTCGGACCTTCAAAGCGAAGGGCATGCTCGACATGGGCGTGAAGCAGCTTGAGGCCGCACTCGAGGACATGGTCGCCATGGACAACGTGAAGAAGGAAGTGCTCTATGAGAAGGGCCTAATGCACGAGGAAATGGGAGCCAAGGACGATGCCATTGCCTGCTTCAAGGAAATCTATGAGGTCGACTACGGATACCGTGACGTCGCCCAAAGGGTTGAGGCTTCCTACGGTTGATCCCGAGCGTCTTCCGCCTCAGCTCGCTGAGGCGGATTTAGCGTTCCGCCCGTTCCGCAAGTCTCTCATCGAGTGGCTTGTCCGAGATGACCCAATCATCCGAGATCACGTGGGTGATTTCAAACTGCCGTGCTTCCGCGCCCGAGGGATGCTTGACATAGACGGTAGCCCGGGATTCTGACGGGATCGACGGGGCCCGTCTGCCAGTGGCATCGTCGGCAAGAGAAGCGTGTTGGAGCGCTCGTTGATGAAGCGCCATCATGGCGGAGTGCGCGCGTGAGCCGCGCTTGCAGTAGCCGTATAGGCTTGTATCGATCCTAGGCTGTTTGAGTAGGAAGCAGTCCCATTCGTTTTCATCTGCAAAGCTTGCATTGAAATAGCTGTCCTTCAAGAGATAGACTCGGAGAAGGCCTTCATCTTCTCTTCCTTCTAGCAGGGCGCTGAATTCGGGAGTGCAAAGCTCAGCGAATGCATCGAAGTCCAATTTCCAATCGCCCTGCTTATCCAGCGTAAACAAAGCCGTCCGTGGAACGGAGTCGGAATAGTTGATCGTAACAAGCTCAATGGGAACTGAAAGGCTATCAACCGCTCCAACCCATCGGGGTATTGGAATCGACGTTTCCTGGCTGCGAATCTTCTCAAGGAAATCGAAAGCCTCGGAGATGCTGAGCACGCCTGGCCGGATCAGCCCCTCAAGGTCCATCGCGTTTTTCGCCGAAAGCATGCGCTCGACCATCGAGAGGGCTTCATCAGATGGGAGGCTGGGAACCTGATCTGCCTGCGCTACTGGGAGTGGCTCTTCGCTCTTCTGATCGATCAACGACCAAAAGAGCACTCCCCCGATGCCCAAGCCGGAAAGCGACAGAAGGAGAATGAGCCAATTGGTGAGGACGCGGGACGTTCGGCGACGGCTTCGCGATGATCGCTTACCGGTGCTGGTGCGCCTCTTGCGGCGGCGGCGAGGCTCAGTGGAGATGCGGCCGATCTTCCCAATTTCAGGGGAACTGCCGACCACACGGCGGTGGACGTTGCCTCCGCGTGCTGTAGGTTTTGGTGGGATTCGGCTCATTTGTTCACGAGATCGGTAATCATGGATAGAGCGTAATTCTCAAAGGGTCGTAGCGGTCGCTTTCCCTGAAGATCCAGCCGGGATTCCTGTCGACGACTTCGTAGCCTGTCAGCATGAACTCTGGGAGGATCTGATTGCTATTGGGGTCGTAGGCCGACTTGCCGGTGTAGTACCCGTGGATCTTGTATTCGTAGTTTTGATCGAAGCCGTAGCTTTGTCCCCGTGGACCATCTTCAGGAAGGCGATCGGGAGCTTTCTTCTTGTCCTCTCGCAGGACCACCAGCTTCGCCCGGCTCCATGGCTGGCGCGGCTGACGGAGGTAGCCCCAGAATCGAGTTTTTTTGACGTAGTAACGGCGGCCGTAGAAGAAGTCTCCGCTGGGCTCGGATGCGATGCTTGCCTTGCGCTCAGCGGTCGTTGGACCACCCATCGTGCCGCCCCCGATTGTGCCGCCGCACTGGCAGAGGAGGGGAGTCAGAAGGGAGATTAGGAAAACTCGAAGAGGCGCTTGCATGGAATAAAAGGAACCTAGAAAGGCTTCTAGGGGGGCGGCAAGCGCCAATCGAGGCGACGCCGACCGAATGGCATTGCCTCAGAGGCGCTTGAAAACCGGCTTGCAAATAGGCGGATGCACGGCTAACCACTCCGCCCCTCCTGGCCTTTGAAGTAGTGGAGGTGGATCACTGCATGAAACTGGCATCCCTTCTTTCCCCCGATCAAATCGTTCTCGATATGCGCTCTGAGGAGCACATGCCTGCGATTTTTGAGTTGGTCGATCATTTGATCGAGAATGGGAAATTGCCGTCAGTACTTCGTGAAGAAGTCGTTGCTTCGCTGGAGGCTCGGGAAGAGCAGGTCAGTACGGGTATCGGCTACGGTGTTGCCATTCCCCATGCATTTTCCGAAAATCTGAACACTGTCGCGGCGGTCTTCGGCCGTTCCGTCAAAGGGATCGACTTCGAGGCCCTCGACAACTCCCCGGTGCACTTCGTCGTGCTCTTCATCGTTCCAAAGAAGGACTACCACCTTCACCTTCAGACTCTCGCGGCGATCGCGAAGATGTTCACCAACTGCGAAATCCGTCGACAGCTCAGCGAAGCCGAAAGCCGCTCGGCGATTCTGGATATTCTGGCTGGCAAGGCTTCACGGAACGTCGCCTGACTTTCCGACATGAGTCTTCTACAGGATATTGAAAATCGCTTGGTCACCGCTCTTGAGTTGGTGATTGGGGAAAAGTTCGCCGCACCCGTGGTGCCGGCTGCCGACTTGCGCTTCGGCGACTATCAGAGCAATGCCGCGATGGCACTCGCCAAGCAGCGAAAAATGAATCCGCGGGCCTTGGCTGAGCAGATCATCGCCGCGCTGGATTTGGAAGGAATCGGCTCGGCCGAGATCGCAGGGCCCGGCTTTATCAATTTCCGCATCGATCCGGCTACCTTTGCGTCGCGGGCGGCGAGCCAGCTTGAGGACGATCGACTCGGCGTGCCGCTTGCCGCCGTTAAAAAAACGATCGTCATCGATTTCTCCGCGCCGAATGTCGCGAAGCCGATGCACGTCGGTCATATCCGCTCGACCATTCTCGGCGACTCGCTCGCGCGGATCGCCCGATTCCTCGGCCACCATGTCATCACGGACAACCACATCGGTGACTGGGGGACCCAGTTCGGGATGATTCTTCACGGGTGGAAGACCATTCTTGATGAGGCCAAGCTCGAGGGTGATCCGATTCCGGAGCTGGTGCGGGTGTATCGCGAGATCAATGCTGCCGCAAAGGCTGATCCGGCGGTGATGGAGACCTGCAAGGCCGAGCTGGTGAAACTCCAGGCGGGCGATGAAGCGAATCTCAAGATCTGGACTCGCTGCGTGGAGCTGTCCAAAAAGGGGCTTCAAAAAATTTATGATCGGCTTGATGTGACCTTCGATCACTGGCTTGGTGAAAGCTTCTACAACGATCGGCTTGCGGGCCTTGTGGACGAGTTCCTTGAGAATGATCTCGGACGGATCAGCGATGGCGCGGTTTGTGTGTTCTCGGGTGGTGAGCTTCCGGACGACAAGGACCCGTTCCGCATTCATCGTGAAGAGGGATGGACCGATAATCCTGCCATCATCCGCAAGGCCGACGGTGGATTCCTCTATGCGACGACCGACTTCGCGACCGTGGAATACCGGATCGATGAGTGGAAGGCCGACGAGATCTGGTATGTGGTCGGAGCCCCGCAGCAGATGCACTTCCGCCAGATCTTTGATGCCAGCAAACGCTGGGGCAAGGATGCGGGTTTCCAGCACATCGCGTTTGGTTCGATCCTCGGTGAAGACCGCAAGTTGATGAAGACGCGCTCGGGCGACAACGTGCAGCTTGTCGATGTGCTGGATGAAGCGGTTGAACGGGCGGCAGCAGCCATTGCTGGGAAAAATCCCGATCTTCCCGCCGATGAAGCCAGGGAGATTGCGGAAATGGTGGGTCTGGGATCGGTGAAGTTCGCGGAGCTTTCACAGAACCGGATGACGGATTACGTTTTCTCATGGGACAGGATGCTAGCGCTTCAAGGTGACACGGCACCCTATCTTCAATACAGCCATGTGCGGATTCGCTCGATCTTCCGGAAGCTGGATGAGCCCTTCGATTCAGCGGGCGTAAAGCTGATCTTGGATTCGGATGCGGAAGTGCATCTGGCTCGGCTTTTGATCCGCTATGCGGAAACAGTTCCCGCGATACTCGAAGAGCATCGTCCGAATCTCCTGGCAAATTATCTGCTGGAGCTGGCTCGCGCGTTCCACTCGTTCTTCGAAGCGTGTCCGGTCCTCAAGGCCGATGAGCCACTTCGCTCAAGCCGTCTGGCTCTTTGCGAGCTGACTTCAAAAGTGCTCAGCCACGGCTTGGGACTTCTGGGAATTCGTTGCCCCGAAAAGATGTAATTTGATGATCACGGAATCTCCTCGCAGCCGAAATCTCCCGTTCTATGTGATTGGTCACAAGAATCCGGACACCGATGCAATCTGCTCGGCGATTGGGAATGCCGCCCTTTTGCGGGAGCGAGGTCATCCAGACGCCGTCGCAGCCCGCTGCGGCGAGGTTCCTGCGCGGACCGCTTGGGTGCTTGAAAAGGCAGGTGTCCCCGAACCGGAGTTGGTCATGGATGTGCGGGCCACCGCCGGGATGATCTGCCGTCGAGACGTCGTCCAGGTTTGCTCGGGAGACACCTTCCTCGCCGCTTACCGCCGGATGCTGGCAAGCGGTGTGCGCTGCGTTCCCGTCGTCGGCGAGGGCGGAGAAATCCAGGGCATGCTTCGTTACCTTGACTTGCTGGAATTGCTGGTCCCGGGCGATGGAAGTGGTCTCGCGGTAAGAACGATCCACGTTTCAATCGGAAAGATCGCCATGACACTTCAGGCAGACAGCGTGGGCGCTGATCTTCCTGTGGATGAGGCTGACGAGGACTTGATCATGCTCGTCGGTGCTTCTTCGCAGAACACCGTCGATCGTCGCCTGAAAATGGCGGCAAAGGAGGGCAACGTCGGTCGCTACCTCGTGGTCTGCGGTGATCGACCTGTGGTGCATCACTACGCGATCGAAAATGGTGCCAGGGCCCTGCTCGTCACGGGCGGTAATGGTGTGGAACCAGAGATGCGTCGTCTTGCCAAGGAGCGCGGTGTGGTGATTCTTCTCTGTACTCAGGACACCGCAAGCAGCACGACCCTGATTCGCTGCTCCCGCACGGTAAAACACGTGATGGATACGAATTTCCAGTGCGTCTCGCAGAACGAGCCGGTTTCCCGTCTGCGGAAGTCACTCGCCCACCTTGAACAGGATCTCTTTCCCGTGGTGGATCCGGTGGATCAGAAAATGATCGGGGTGATCTCCAAGTCGGACCTGGTCGATCCTCCGAAGATCCGTATCGCTCTCGTCGATCACAACGAATACGCTCAGGCAGTTCAGGGGATTGAGGAAGCCCACATTCTTGAAGTGATCGATCATCACCGCTTGGCGGGTGATTTGGTTTCGCGTGAACCAATCCGATTCCTCAATGAACCGGTTGGCTCGACATCGACGCTCGTTGCTCGGAAATTCGTCCACCGTGACCTGGTTCCGAAGCCTGGCATCGCACTCTGTCTCTGCGCGGGGATCATTTCTGACACCCTCTGCCTGAGCTCGCCGACCACGACGAAGCTGGATCGAGCGATGCTTGAATGGTTGAGCGAAATTGCGGGGATCGACCCGGAGCAATTCAAGACCGATTTCTTTGCGGTCGGCTCATTGCTTACGAGTGGAACGGTGGACGAAATCCTCAATGCGGATCGCAAGGAGTTCGATGACGAAGGTGTGCGGGTGACGATTGCCCAGGTTGAGGAACTCGGGCTTCATGCTTTCGAGGCACGTCGCGAGGAGCTCCAAGCGGGCCTTGAAGCTTTGGTCGAGGAGCATGGATATGAGTTGGCTGTTCTCGCCGTGACTGACATTGCCAAGCACCACAGCTTGATTATGGCGGCTGGTAATGAGCGCATGGTCGGTGGTCTTCCCTTTCAACGGGTCAATGGAACGCACTTTGAGGCCCCTGGAGTTGTCAGCCGCAAGAAGCAGCTTTTCCCGGCGGTCTGCAAGGCGGTCCGGAGCTTGGGCTGATGCTCACTTTTTGTCCTTCGCACGCTGGTATCGTGAGCGACGATCCGTTTCCTCTGGAGGCGTGGAAATAAGTGGATCTTCCTTGTCTTTAGTGACAGGAATGGATTGTGAAGGCGTGGGTTTCGGACGCTTGGGTTTTGCGGCTTTCGGCTGACGCTCGAAGCGCGGTAGGCCGGGAAGGGGGAGCTTCCAACCGGTCCGGGTCATCAGGGCTTCGAGGATCACGAGGCCGAGAATGGAAACGACGAACCAGAGTCGAAGCGTCACTTCGTGCTCATACGGCGGGCGCTTCCAGGCGTCGGCGAGATCGAGAAGTTCGCGACCGCCGGTCTGTGCGGCGATGCTGCGGAGCTCGGTCAGGCGCTCGGGCTCGAAGGCCCACTCGATGGATGAGCCGACGGTGATCGGGCCAAAGGGCATGGCGTGGGGGCCGACCTGAATCGCACCTCGAATGACCGATCCTTCGTCGAGATCCCGGCTGACCGAAAAGTGACCCGGCTCGATCCGCTTCCAAGGGACGTCGTAGGGGCTGCTTCCAGCTTCGCTTTCGAGCAGGCGGAGTCGAGGCGGGTTGGCGCTGAGGGAATCAGCCCACATTTCCGGATCGTAGAGGAGATCGAGGGTCAAGCGGGTGCCGTCGAGCTTGTGGCGGAGACCGATACCCGGCGGAAGATCAAGTCCCATCAGCCAACGTGTCAGCGTTTGGACGAAATCGGCGTAGCCTGCCCATTCGCGAGCGGGGTCCGAGAATTCACCGCCGAGCGGGAAGGAGACAGCAGCGGTGCGTCCGAGGCCACGGCGAGCGTGGGCGACGAGTGGGGCAACATACTCATCGGTGGTGACCAGCGAGGTCGTGGCGTCCTCCCGGGCGTAGGAAAGGTTGTAGCCACCGGCTTGGGGTAGCCAATCAAGGAGCTTGGGCGAGACTTCGGCCCAACGTCCGGTGGGTTGGGCACCGACGGGCTCTTCGACGAAGGCCGAGCGGGCGATGGTGACGGTTTCCTGGGCGAAAATCTTCGGGATGTCCATCGGACGATCGGTGAAGAAAATGCGGCCGTCGCCACGCTTGGCGATGTCTTCTAACAGCTTTGCATCGGGGTCGGCTTTGGTGCCAAGGCCGATCACGGAAACTGTCGCGCCTTCCTTCTTCATCTCGGCCATCAGGCGCTTGTAGTCGCCGGGTTCCTCGGAGTCGCAGGCATCTGAAAAGAGGATGATGTGGCGGGTGCCGACGTTGACGCCCTTGAGCTGATCCCACGCGGCCTTGAGTCCCTCGTAAACAAAGATGCCTCCTCCTTGGGATTGAATCTTGAGGACGCGATCGGTGATTTTCTTTTTGTCGTTTCCGATCTGGGTCATCCGGACGATGTCGTGCGGCGCGCTATCGACCGCGAGAACCGCGACGCGGTCCTGGGGGCCGAGCAGGTTGATGGCCTCGGCGGAGCCGGTGTTGGCGAGGTCCATTTTGGTGACGTTCTTGCCGCCGGCATTGACGTTGACCGACATCGATCCCGAACGGTCGAGGACAATCGCGAGGGCTACGGCGAGCTTGCGGTGCTCGGTTTTGAGCTCCATCGAGATCGGGAGAAGGGAGTCGATCGACGACTGGAAGTAACCGCCCGATCCGAACGAGTGCTTTCCGCCGACCATCAGGAAACCGCCGGCTTGCTCGCGGACGAAGAAATCGAGCGCATCGAGGAAATCCTGGGGCACTTCGTGGGCCGGGACGTTGTTGAAGATGACGGCTTTGGCACCGGACAGACGGCCGGGTTGGAGGTTCTGGGATTCGGTTTCGACATCGACGGTGAAGTCGAGCGACGAGAGGACTTTCGCCACCGGGTCATCGGCGTAGTTTGTGACCAGCAGCACGCGTGGACCACCGGCGATCTCGATCCAGCGCGTCGCGCGGTTGTTGCCGGGATGGGCGTCGACTTCCGGGATGACTTCGGCTTCGTATTTGAAGGAGCCGCTGATCGGAATGCGGTCGGTGAACTCCGCGCGACCCACTCCGTTGACGAGGTCGACGGTGGTTTCCGTGAGCTTCTGTCCTCCACGACGGACGACGATCGGGACTTCGCCATCGAGCGAGCCGCGGACAGTGACCGAAAAGAGATAGGGCTCACCGGCTTGGACCCGCTCGGGGAGGTCGATGCGTGAAACGCGGAAGTCGTCGAGTGTTTCATCGCGGATCAAGCGGTAGTCGACCGGGATGCCGCGTGCTTCGAGTTGCGCGGCGGCTTCGGTGAGGGGCTCGGTGGAAAAGCCGTCGGTGAAAAGCAGCACCCGGGCAGGTCGGTCTTCTTCTGCGAGGGCCGCGACGTGGGCGAGGGCGAGGCCGGTTTTGGTGAGCTTGCGTGACCCGGTAAACGTAGCGCCGTCTTTCCCGTGCTCGACGATCTCGGCAGCATAGTCGTGAAGGATCAGTTGATCGCGCCGGGATGGCTTCGCTTTCTCAAGAAGTCGCTGCCATTCGGGCAGGCCTTGATCGACGAGATCCTCGGTCGAGTCCGAACGATCCAACAGCACCCAAAGATCGAGCGAATCCTCGCGGAGCACCAAGCGTGGATCCGCCAAGGTGACGGCGGCAAGCAGGATCAGGATGAATCGCAGCGGCGAGAAGAGCCGCAAGTCCTTCCAAAACCAGCCGATGAAAATGGCGGCTGGAATGAGAAGAAACCATTCTGGAGCGTGAAAGGACATGAAACTCAGTGGTCGGCAGGGTGAAACTTGTAATCAGGGTTCGTGCTGGCAGCACCGCGTTCGCGGCTGAAGCGCCAGGAGATGATCAGCGCGGCGATGAGGAGAAGTAGCCAGGCTCTCCACCAGTGGTCTTCGACGGTGTGTCGCTGGACCGCTTCAGCCGTGCCGACGTCGAGGGTGTCGGCGGTGGCACATGCGGCAAAGTCCGCCTCGCGAGTATCGGCGAAATGAAGAGCGGCATCGAGTAGCGCAGTCTCGCCTTGAGTGACTGTTAGAAAACCCGGTTCGAGCGGAGCAGGGAAGCGGACCAAGGCGGCAGCGGGGTATTCTTTTCGAGCGATCGTTTTGCCGGAGGCGTCGAACTCGGCGGCGATGATCGGTGGTGCCGGGTTTTCCGCGCTGGAAGTCCGGGCGGCGAGCTGGATCGGTTGGCCGGTTTCAAGGTTCTCGCTGAAGCCAGAGATCTTCGAGTCGCGGATGCTTTCGGTGAAACGGTGGAGGCAAACGATGAAGGCTGGCTGGTTGGCGGCGTTGGACAGTCGAAGGTCGAAGTTGAAGCAGAGCTGCCGCTTCACGGGCTCGCCGGGCTTGCCTTCGATCTGACGGAGGAAGATCAGTGGGCGCGTGTCTTGCCAGAGGAGGACGTCATCGCTCGCGAGGCGTTCGAGTTGAATCGTTTCGCGGACAAGCAAGGCTTGCCAGTTCAGGCCGTTTACCAGTGGATGTTCCTCGGCGACGATGCCGCCTTTGAGATAGGAACCCGCCGAGGTGGAATCCTGCACGAAGACGACGGCATTCCCATCGGGAAGCATTGGGTCGAGGGCGTCGTAAGCGATCAGCGAGAGATCGGCGGTGGCGGCATCGTTGCTGGGAGTGATGGATTCAAGCGAGTTGATCATCCGCTCCGAGAGCTTCGAGAACTCGGGGGTGGTCGATGAAAAAAGGGTGAGTGATTTGGGGGTCGGGGCGACCATTGGAAAGACGTCGTCGAGCGTGAACTTATCCTCGGAAAGGACGAGGCGAGCTCGATCAGTTTGCGCGGGGAAGGCGGCTTGCAGGGAAATCAGGGAGCCGGGATCGATGTCGAATGACTTGGGCTCGCTCGTTGTCCCATCAGGAAACTCAAGCCGCCAGGTGCGCGTTGCCTCGGCATCTGAATAGTTTCTAACAAGTGCGCTCCAAACCACCGCACCTTCCTTTTTTTCAAAGGTGATGCCGGTGATGCCGACGTTCTCGATTTTGTCACCTAGGGAAATCAGGCGAGCATCGAAGGGGAGGGATTCGGCGGGGGTGTCGGTCATGTAGACGACGATGCCTTCGCGGGCGACGATCGAGCGGGCGAGTCGAATCGCCTGCGAGGGATCGGTTAGTCCGTCGCGTGGCTGCCAGGCATCGAAGGCAAGCGAGAGTTCTTCGATGGAGGCTCCGGTGTAGATGCGCTCTCTGCCCGGTGCGCTTTCGAGCACGGTGAGTTCGATCGCTGCGGCAGGGCCTTGGAGGTCGGGCAGGACGGCAATCAGTCGCTCTTTGACCTGATCCTTGATTACCGACATCGATGCGGATGAGTCGAGCACGATCGCAACGCGCTGGGTGCTGCGTGCTTTCTGATAGCGTGGCTCGGCAAGCAGCCAGGTAAGAAGCAGCACCGCGAGCAATTGCATCCACAGCGGGACCGAGTTCATCAGGCGGTCGAAGCGTCTCCCACTCGCCGATTCGCGCTGGGTCTTTTCTAACAGAAAGAGAGTCGAGATCGGCAGGACGACGGCTTGTCGCTGAAGAAAGTGAATCGCCAGCACGGCAGGAATGCCGAGCAGTGCCCAAAGGCCGAGTGGGTTGGCGAGGGTGAGCATGGGGACTTAGTTCGCGATTTCGAGGGCACCCAAGGGAAGCGCTTCAGCGAAGAGCGAGGTTTCGAGGTCTGCCTCACACTCGACGCGTGCGAGGGCGCTTTGGTGTCGGCTTGCGGCGTTTTTCCAGAGTGCGAAATGATTCACGTAGGCTTCCTTGTAGCGGCGTAAGGTTGAGGGTTCGATCCGATGCTGATGGCGAGTGCTTTTTTCGGCCTCCACGAACTCATAGTTTCCCGCCCACTCGGGTGAGGATTCTGATTTTGTAAATGGCGCGAGCAGGATGGGGGCTCCGTGTCGTGCGGCAAGCAGGCGCAGGATCGGCGTGGGGTCACCGGCGAAAAGGAGGTCGGATACGAAGACGCGGATCGCATTCTGGCGAAACTGAATGCGCGAGACATCGGGTGGGGCGGCGGGGTCCGTGACGGGCATCGATCGGATTTCTTCAAGCCAGCGGTGGACTCCGATCACGTCACTCGGAATCGGGCGAACGGCATCGCCTCGCACTAGGTGAACGCTGGTTGCTGCACCGGAGCGACGTGCGGATTCAACGGCGAAATAGAACAACTCGGCGCTGCGTTTGGCCTTGATGGGATCGAAGAACATCGACTCGGAGGCATCAAAGACGACATCGACGACCGGGCGGACTTCCTCGCGATAGAGCTTCATCGTGTAGGTGCCGGTCCGCGCATACGCTTGCCAGTTGATGTGGCGTGGATCGTCGCCGGGGACGTAGGTCCGGTGATCCTGGAAATCGAGCGAAGAACCGACACCGGCTCCAGCGAACTCACCGGCCTGGCCCTTCCAAACCCGCGAGCGCAGTGGCAGGCGCAAGCGACCGGCGGTGGCCAGTGCGCGCGAATGACAGTGACTGAGTTCTTCGTGGGTCATGTCTTGAGGTGTTCGAGGCATTCATTTTCCACTTCTCGAATCGCGCGGAGACGAATGATGGCGTTGATGAAAAGGATGGATCCGTAGGTCAGAGCGGCACCGATGGAGACGAGCCAAAGTTGTGCGGGATCGAACGAGCGAGGCATTTCGTTCATGGTGAAGAAGGTCATCGGGATCCAACTGAAGAGCCACAGGAAGCCGCGTTGGTCTTCAGGCAGAGCATCGGCAATGTAGGCCAGAACCATCGTTAGAACCAACTGCGAGACAATGAAGAGCAAGTAGAAGGTGAAACGGTTCGAGATCTTTTTGTCAAAGAATGACATCAGAGCGGCGGGCATCAGCAGGCAGCCAAGAATCGCGGTGATTACGGTGAGATCGTCCGACGTCAGCGCGCTGTCGCCGCCGAAGATTAGGATCAGGGAAGCGAGACCCACCAAGAGCGCCGTGAAAAGCACACCGCTCGGCCATCCCGGGTAGAGAAAACGTCCTGCGATGATTCCCGCTGTGCCCTTTTTTAGGAACGGTGTGCAGATGGGAGGAAGCAGTGCGATCGGTTCATTCAGAGCCATCACGATAGCGGGGATGCCGAGAACCAAGACGAGGCCAAGCAGGTAGTAGATTCCAGGCTTGGCAAAGAGGGAGACGATGAGGATGAGTGCTAGAAGCGCGAGGCAGGCGAGGCGTTTGGGCGTGCTGTGGTTTTCCGCCGCCGGTGCGATCTGTGAAGCTCCGATACCCATTGCTGTCCAGCCAACGTAGCAACCTGATAAAACGAAAGCAATGACACCCCAGAAATCCTGCGAACTTTGCATCGAAGCGATCGAGACAAGATCCTCGAACTCATGATCAAAGCAAAGCGCGGGAATCGCGAAAAGGCCGATGGCGGCGGTAATGAGTGGGAGCAGTCCGCGAATGATGACGGATGGCAGGCAGGAAATCCCGACGACGATCGCTGTCGCGATGGCAGAGCTTAGAAAAACGAGCGCCAGAAGGACGAGTTCGCCGAAGAGGTTCATGTCGCCGAACCAGTATCGAAGAATAAGATAGGGGATGACAGCAGCCAACAAGAGGGCGGACTGGGCGACGATGGCGATCCATTTTCCGAGGACGATCTTCCAGGCGCTCAGGCGGGTGAGCACCATGAGTTCGATCGTGTTTCCTTGGACCTCACGATGGAGGGTGCCGATGCTGCGAATGGGCTGGATCACCAATACCGCGAGCGAGAAGAACATAAAGATAATACCCGAGATGTTATGCCCGGCATCCTGAGGGGAACCTGCTCCGCCGAGCGAGGCGAGGAGCACCAATCCGAGCAGCCCTTGAAGCGTGAGAAAGACGATCACGAAGGTCTTCGCGCGCAGACCCTGACGCAGCTCCTTCACCAGCATCGGCGAGAGCTTGTCCGAAAAATCGGAAAGTTTGTCGGTGACGAAACCGCTTGGTTCGTCGGGCACGACTGGCGTGGCGATGGCTTCGGACATGGGAGCAGGCCTCAGTTGTTGACAGGTGGCGGGCTGAAGCTTGGTCCGGATGGCCGTGCGACTTCGGGTTGGGCGCTTTCGCCGCGGTCGAGGCGGCCGAGCATGTCGATGAAGGCATCTTCGAGATTTCTTTGTTCTTTGTGGAATTCGACGACCTTCAGGCCATCCTTGACCATTCGTGCGAGCGTTTCGGCAGCTTTTTCCGGAGCCGTGGTGTCGATGCGGATGCGGCCACCTTGCTTGCGCGATTCGAGGAACTCGACGTGGGGATTGATCACGCACCAATCGGAGACGGCTTGGGGATCGCCGACGACTTGCACGTCGTAAAGCACACCGCCACCAGCATCGGTGCCATGCTTCAGCGAGTCAGAGTCGCCATGGTGGACGATCCTTCCGTTGTTGACGAAAAGCAGTGAGTCACACATTTCGCCGAGTTCGGAGAGAATGTGGGAGGAGATGAAAATCGTTTTCCCTTCCTGGGCGAGCACTCGAATCAGGTGCTTCAGCTCAACCCGAGCCTTCGGATCAAGACCAGCAGCCGGCTCGTCCATGATCAGGACTTGCGGGTCATGAAGGAGCGAGCGCCCAAGGCAAAGCCGCTGAGTCATGCCTTTCGATAACTTGTTAGAAAAGCGATCGGCGAGGGGAATTAGGTCGGTGAACTCCATGACCTCCTGAACCCGCGTGCGACGCTCTTTTCCATCGTATCCAAAGGCACGCGCGTAGAAGTCGAGATACTCGAGCACCGTCATGTGATCGTAGTTTCCAAAGTGGTCCGGCATCCAGCCGATCAAGCGACGGACTTCTTCCGGGTGGTGGACGACGTTGATTCCACAAATCTCGGCCACGCCCATCGTCGGGTAGTCGAGCGAGGCGAGAATTCGCATCGTGGTGGTCTTGCCAGCGCCATTCGCGCCGACAAATCCGCAGACCGAACCATGGGGGATCTCAAACGAAATCCCGTTCACCGCCTTCAGTTGCCCAAAGTATCGGTAGAGATTGTGAACTCTGATTGCTGCGTCGGACATGGAAACTTTAAACTTTAAAATCTAAACCTCAAATTGAAGGTTTAACGAGTCGAGGGAGCTTAGTCGCCTTGGGGGCTGGCGGATTTATTGTTGATGATCGAGGCAAGGATGCGGACGAGCTGGTTGGACTCGTCGAGTAGGGAGTTGAGTCCTTCGGTCGCGGCTTGATTGAGCTCGTTGCAGTCTTCGAGCAATCTTAGCCAGAGACCGGATTCACGTGCTTCCTTTTTGGAGATCCGATAGCGGTAGAGGGAGTCATCGATGCTTATTCCTTCGATGGCTTCGACGTAATTCGCAGCAACCGATCCTGAAGAGCGCAGCAGCTGCCGTACATCCGGCCACGAGACAGGATCCCATTTCCGATCTTTGAGAAATAATCGAACGTCCAGTGCGAATTGATAAGTCCGCTCCTCCAGATCATAAGGTTTCTCATTTCCACTCGGGTCGTAGCTCTTCATTGAAGTTTAGAGTTTGAATTTTAAAGTTTAGCGAAGCGTAGGGCCGGTGAGGATGGTGTGGGTGTTGATCCATTTGATCGAATCGAAGGTCTCGACGGCGGGAGCTTCGCTGGCGATGGCGACGTAGTGGTCGGGGCGGAGAGCGGCGGTGTTGAGGGTTCGGCGGTTGCGGTCACCGAGCTTGCTGGCTTGTTCACGAATCGCGGACTTGTAGTCGGACTCATTGATTGGCGTGCAGGTCGTGTTGGTGCCGGGCTTGAGATCGGTGGCGAGCCAGTAGCCTTTGCTTCGGTCCACGTAGTAGAGCGACTCGATGGGGAAATCGAAGGTCGAGAGGAGCACGGGGGCACCGCCAACGGCTTTGATTTCGATGCGCCCGCGAGTCGGGATCACCGAGCGGATGAACTGGCCTTGTTCTGAGCGGCTCTGGAACCAGTCGCCGGTCACCGCGAGCTTGCCGTCTTCGAAGTTTGCCGTGTAGCGCATGCCGCCACCTTCGTTGGATGGAGTGAGTCGTGCCCAGGCACTTTGGGCAATGGGGACGGGCGTGATGGCGGCGGACTCGTCGAGTTCGAAGGAACCGCCAAGCAAGACACCGGTGCGGCTGATTTGCTCCTGAAGAACGTAGGCGTTGTTTTCACCGGAGTCAGGCCGAACTTCAATGAGCGCGATCCGTTCACCGCGACCACCGGTGCCGTCTTTTAGAAGAATAAGAAGGATGAGAAGGGCGCTGGTTCCGAGTGAGATGATCGGAGTGGTGATGAAGAGCTTGTGGCGTTGTCCGGATTTCGCGAAGACGAAAAGATTGACCGGGCCGACGAGCACGCCGAAGCCGATCAAGACGACGATGAAAATCCCGTAGGCAAACTTCTGAGCTCCGAAGCTGGTGTGAAGCGGCCAGGATCCGGAGTAGTCGTTGCGGACGCTTTTGTTCTGAGGCGGAAGGGCGGGGGCCTTCAGGAAGCGGTTGACGAGTTTCGGGGCATCGAGGGCCAGAGATGGAGCGATCGATTCGAGGTGAATCGTTCCGTAGCCAAATTCCTTGCCGTTAGAGTCGATGCCGAGTGAGGTGTAACTTGTTGAGCTGTTCAGTCGGTAGACCGTCAACTCACCGCCGAGTCGACACCACTGGAGGATCGCGTTTCGTGCTCCGGCGCCGACCTTGTTCCAGTCGTCGTCGGTCATCAGGAAGGCATCGTAGCCGCTATAAGCCCGCCAGTCTTCCGGCATCCGCATGGGATCGAATCGGCCGGCGAAGGTCGGGCTGCTGTATCGAATGCCACTGCTATTGAGTTCGGCGTCGAGGATCGAGGCGTTTGGCGTGTGGAGCTTTTCGCTCATCATCACGGCCGAGGCATCGTCGGCGTAGTTCGATTGAATGCTGCCGTCGTTTTGCCCGAAGCTGCCATTCATGGTGACACTGACCGTCGATCCGCTTCCGTAGCCACCGTAACTAAGGACAGTTGTTAGAGGAACCAGAAGGTCGTGGGTGCTGGTCGTTCCTTCTCCGGAGCCGAAGGTGAATTCCGAAGTGACACGGCTGTCATCTCCACCTGAGCCGCTGTTAGAAACGGCATTGATGGTGATCTGTCCGTCGGACTTCCGCTGATTCATGACCGTCACACGAACCGGCAGGTAGCCGGTCGGGGCGGGCATGGAAAACAAGGCGTCGACCTGGATATCGGTTTTATCCTTAGGATGCGTGGCCCGCGGGGATAGGCTAAAGAGGGGTTCCTGGGCGATCAGAGGGAACGTCAGAAACGCGATGATCAGGGACAGGTAGCGGAACATGATGAGTGTCGGTCAGGCGTTGGACGTCATCGTCTTGGGGGTGCTGCCGGCTTGGAACGGAATTTCTTCAAGTAGCGAGCGGACGATGTCGTTGTTGGTCAAGCCTTCGACGCGGGCATTGTATTCGAGCACAATGCGGTGGCGGAGGACGGATGGGGCGACAAATTTGACGTCCTCGAAAGAGGCGTTGGTGCGTTCGTTCATCAAAGCTCGGGCTTTGGCTGCGGAGGCGAGCGAGAGAGCCGCGCGGGGGCTGGCTCCGTAGCGGATACCACGGGCGGCGGACGATTGGCCGGGGTGAGTGCCATCGACGACTCGGGCGATGTAGTTGGCGACCACGTCGGGAAGATAAATGCGGCGGACGAGGTTGAGGACTTCGTCGAGTTGCTCCGCGTCCATGATTGCCTCGACCACCGGCTCTGAGCCTAGTTCGCGATGACCGACAATGCGCTGGAGGGTTTCGACGTTATTCCGAGTGACTTCGAGTTTGAAAAGAAAGCGGTCGAGCTGGGCCTCGGGAAGCGGGTAGGTCCCTTCGAGCTCGATCGGGTTCTGGGTCGCGAGGACGAAGAAGGGCTTCGGAAGTTCATGACCTTCACCGAGCACCGTGACGCGCCGTTCCTGCATCGCTTCGAGCAGGGCGGACTGGGTTTTCGGCGAAGCGCGGTTGATTTCGTCGGCGAGGACGATGTTGGTGAAAAGCGGGCCGGGCTGGAACACGAAGGAGCGTTGCCCATCGACTTCCTGAAGCACCGGGTTACCGGTGATGTCGCCGGGCAGGAGGTCGGGGGTGAACTGTACACGCTTGGTGCCAAGCCGCAGGGTTTTCGAGAGTCCCTTGACCAGCTCGGTTTTCCCCAAGCCAGGGAGACCTTCGAGGAGGATGTGGCCTCGGGCGAGCACGCCGGTTAGGACGAGATCGATGAGTTCCTCTTGGCCGAAGAGAACCTGATTGAGGGCGGCGCTGAGTGAGCGGATGTGTTTGCCCGCTGCGGCGATTTCGGTTTCAGAAGCAAATTCCATGTCCTATTTCTAAGGGAGAGTAGGGCGGGAGTATTGGAAGTTGTCGTGAAGATGCGATGAAAAAGCCTGTCCGTTATTGGAATTGCGGAATGGAGCAGGGGCATTCCTGTCCTGATGGAACTAAGAAATGACGAGTGAAAGATCCTAAGCGTGGATGCAAGAGGGAGGCGATGTCCGCCCAACCCCTTCGACGGGGCGGAAACGCCCTGACTCCCTTCAGTCGACCAGCGGCCCGGCTCGACCCTTTTCAATACAAGCGGCCAGCCACTCGATCAATTTCGTAGTCTCGGCGCTGTCGCGGCGGAGAGTATCGAGCAGCGACCAATCGATATGCTGACGGTAACGCGGCGCGGCGATCCGATTGAAATCGATGCGCTCCATCAAGGCCTCCGTTTCCTTTGGATGCGCATTCAGGATATTAGCGGCGCGGGGGAGATCGTCGAGGACCTCGATACTCAGTCCAAAAGAGATCACTCCGACGCCGAAAGTGGCATTCAGGGCGCGAAGACCATCCGCCAGCGCCTCGTCTTCGATCGGGGCGGCGTAGATCAGGTCACCGCCTTGGGTCCACATCGAGGCGGACAAGGCTTGGAAAAAGTCCTCGCGGTAGCTGTGGAGGGTCGACTGGATCCGCAGGCGCGCGCCGCTGAGGCGGAAAGGGGGCAGGCCGAGGCGTTGCTTCATGGCCAGCATCTTGGCGTCCAATGCCATGCCTTCATCTGGGTCATCGCCGGTCTGCCAGTCGACAACCGCGACTTCCGGGTATTTCCAGAGGTTTCCCAGAGGGGAGCCCGACGAAAAGGCCTCGCGAAACTCAAAGGGAAAGCGCCCATTGATTTCGTTGTAGCGGCGCACGATGGCACGGAATTTTTTAACACGTTCAAGCGCGTGATCGACGGCTCCTCGGTCGGAGTTCAGGTCATCGAGGCGACCCTGACTCAGGGAAACCAGCTCCTGCGCCCCGGAAAGCGCGGGAACGGGTGCCGAGCGGCGGTAATAGCCCTGACCCTTTTCCACCTTAGCGATCGGCGAGCCCGGATCGCAGGACATGATCGAAAAATGGTAGCGCAGCGAGGCATCCGAGTAGTTCCCGGTAAGCTGCAAGCGGACAAGGCGGATGAGCTCGGTTCCCTTGATGGCTTTCGCTGGATTGTTGGGGAGGAGGGACGGCAGGATGTCCGATAGCTGAGTGCGTAAGCTCATAGGGGTTGGGGAAAGCAACGGAAATGTTACGCAGCATCAAATTGCGCCCTCGATTTTCCGGCAAGCCTCAATGCGTTTATTTTGGAAAAAGGACAGGCCAGGGAATAACTTTTTGAATGTCACAAGCCGCTTGCGCGTCGGATCGGGGAAGATGAGACTTCGCTCAAGCATGAAACACTTCGTATTTTCCCTCCTTACCTTTGCCGCCTGGATGCCGGGGGCACTCGCGCAGGACGCCGCCCAAATCATCGAGCGCGCCCGGATCGCGGCGACGCTTCAAAACAACGACCTTCAGGGGACATTGGAGAAGCGCGGCGGTGACAAGGCGGACGTGATGCTTTTTCTCAAGGGGAAAAATATCCAGTTCCAGTATTCGATCAAAGGAGGGCCTTGGCAGATTTTCCACATGCGGCTCGGCAAGGATCAGTATGACCTTTTTTCGATCGATGGGGCCAAAACGACCCAGTTTCCAGATAACAAGCTGGCGGATCCGGTCGCGGGCACGGACTTGAGCTTCGAAGACCTCTCGCTGCGCTTCTTCTACTGGCCGAGTCCGATTCTAGAGAGATCCGAGAACGTGAAAGGCGAGGATTGCTGGAAGATCCGTCTCAATAATCCCTCGAAAGCCGGGGCCTACGGCGTGGTGTATGTCTGGATCCACAAGAAGTTCGGGGCCTTCATGAAAATTCGCGGGCACGATCGCACGGGCGATCTTCGGAAGGAATTCTTGGTGGACGACATCATGCGCCTGCCGGACGGCAGCTACACCTTGCAGAAGATGAAGGTAGCGAATATGAAGGGCGGTCGCACCACGGGCCTCAGCTACCTGGTCTTTGACAAGCCAAAGAAAGCCGGGCCGAGGGGCTTGAGGTGATTCGCCTGTGCGCCGGAGCTCAGCGCAGATACTTGATCGCGATGAATCCGCCAACCAGCAGCACTCCGCCGATTAGGAAGCACCATTCGAGGTGCTTCTCGATGAAGGGGCGGACGGCTGGGCCAAAGATGCGGATGATGCCGGCGACGACGAAGAAGCGGAAACCGCGCCCGACAATCGAAGCGACGATCAGCATCGGTAAGCTGTAGTGGAACATCCCTGAAGCCACAGTGAAGACCTTGTAGGGGATCGGTGTAATGGCCGCGAGCAGGATGCCCCAAAAGCCGTATTCGGTGTACCAGTCCTGGATTCTCACCTGAGTGTGCCCGCTGGGATCGAAGAGTCCGAGCAGAGGCCTAGCGACGGTATCCGCAAGCCCCCAGCCGATCGTCCACCCCAGAATCCCACCGAGCACTGAGCCAGCGGTGCAAACCAGCGCATACTTGGCCCACTTCTCACGAGCACCGAAGCACAGCGCGAGCAGCAACACATCCGGTGGAATCGGGAAAAACGAGGATTCCGCGAAAGCGATCAGGAAAAGCGCCCAGGTCCCACCGGGACGGTCCGCCCAGGAAATGGTCCAGTTGTAGAGCCGACGGATGGGGCCGGGGGTTTGGGGCTTTTCGGTTACAGCTTCGCTCACGCGCAGGATTAAGGGTGGTGGTAGGGTGTCCGGCAAGACGGGAGATGGAGCGGCAAGGAAGAAAATGAGACAAGTGAAGGTCAGGCGACTTGGGTGCAGGAATGAGGCAACGGCTCAATTTCAGCGCGGGAAAAAATGCGCGGGAACTAGCACACGGCGACAGGGGAGGAGCAGCGCTCGCTCGGTAGCTCGACAGGGCGGGAACGCCCTTTTCCCCATGTGGGTCCCTTGGCCCTCTCAGCACTCGACGACGTTGACTGCTAGACCGCCTCGGGAGGTTTCTTTGTATTTGGTTTTCATGTCGCGGCCGGTGTCACGCATGGTTTTGATGACCTTATCAAGGGAGACGAAGTGGGATCCGTCGCCAGCGAGGGCGAGGCGGGCGGCGTTGATGGCTTTTACGGAGCCCATGGCATTGCGCTCGATGCAGGGGATTTGCACAAGACCACCGACGGGGTCGCAGGTGAGACCGAGGTTGTGCTCCATGCCAATTTCAGCGGCGTTTTCGACCTGCTTGGGTATGCCTCCGAGGTATTCGACGAGGCCGGCGGCGGCCATTGAGCAGGCCACTCCGACCTCGCCCTGGCAGCCGGCCTCGGCACCAGAGATCGAGGCGTTTCGCTTGTAAAGCATGCCGATGGCGGCAGCAGTGAGAAGGAAGCGGTGGACGGCATCGCGGTGGGGGGACGGGCGGAAGCGGACGGCGTAGTGGAGCACGGCGGGGATGATGCCGGCGGCACCATTGGTGGGGGCGGTGACGACGCGCCCACCGGCGGCGTTTTCTTCATTGACGGCGAGCGCGTAGAGATTGACCCAATCAAGGACCGTCAGGGGGTCGGAGAGGGAAGCTTCGGGCGAGTTGCGGAGCTTGTCATGGATGGCCCTGGCGCGTCGGGTCACTTTCAGGCCGCCGGGGAGCAGGCCTTCGGCTTCGCAGCCGCGTTTGACGCAGGCCTGCATGGCGTTCCAGATGTCATCAAGGCGGGAGCGGGTCTCAGCTTCAGGGCGGAGGGCGTTTTCGTTGGCGAGGAGTAGCGTTGAGATCGAGAGGTCGTGGCTTTCGCAATGGGCCATCAGTTCGAGGCTGCTTGTGAAAGGGTAGGGCTGAAAGGTTTCTGGAGGCGGTGGGGTTTTCATTTCCTCCTCGCTGGCGATGAAGCCGCCGCCGAGCGAGTAGATCACGGCATCTGCGAGCGCCTGGCCATCTTGGTCGAGGGCGGTGAAATGCATGCCGTTGGGATGCAGCGGGAGGGGTTTGAGTCGCTTGAAATCGAGGTCCCGCTTTTCGTCGAAGTCGATCTCGTGGCCGCTCGGGAGCCGGAGTTGGCCGCTCCGGATGGCTGCGAGTTGAGCGGGGATGGCATCGATGGCGATGGTCTCCGGCTCCTCGCCGAGGAAGCCTAACAGAATTGCGGAATCGGTAGCGTGACCTTTTCCGGTGGCAGCGAGCGAGCCGTAGAGATCGCAGCGCAGGCGTGCGGTGCGAGCGGCGAGCCCGGAAGCTTCCAGATCCCGGACGAAGCGGCATGCGGCACGCATGGGGCCAACGGTGTGGGAGGATGAGGGACCGATACCGATGGTGAAAAGGTCGAGGGCGGACAGGCTCATGGATATCCAAATCAGCGTGGGCATGATCGCTGAGAGATGCAAGGTTAGTGAGGAGCGGGAAATCAGCGGTCGATCCGGACATTTCATTAGGCAAGGAAGAGCATGTGTGGTTGCGTAGCGGTGCCCGATGCGTTGCTTCTATTCACAGAACCTGGAGCTGGAATTGCCTTTAGGACATCCGTTTCCGATGGCGAAGTTCCGCGAATCCAAGGACATGCTCCTTCAAGGCGGAATCCTGCGCCCTGAGGAGGTGATTGAGGTCGGACAGGCGGCGCAGCAGGTGCTTCAATCGGTGCACGATCCTGCGTATCTCACGCGGATTTATCGCGGCCAGCTCGACACGAAAGAGCAGATGCAGCTTGGTTTGCCGGTTAGCGGGAAGCTCTACCAGCGAAGTGCGACGGAGGTGGAGGCGACGCGCCAGACGTGCTATGCGGCTTTGGCGGAAGGGGTGGCGGTTTGTCTTGCTGGTGGGACGCATCACGCCTTCAGCAATCACGGTGAGGGCTACAATGTGTTCAACGATGTCGCGGTGGCGATTCGCGACTTGCAGATGCGGCAGCCCGGGATTCGGGTGATGGTGGTGGATACCGATGCGCATCAGGGAAATGGAACGGCGGCCATTTTGGCGAATGATCCCCGGGTTTACACCTACTCGATCCATGTGGGTCGATTTTCCAAGGAGGAGAGGATTGGGAGCTCGATGGACGTGGAGACGGTCCGCTATGTCGAAGGGGGCATGTATTTGAAGCAGCTTTTCAGCACGCTGGCGGCGGCGCTCGATGTATTTTCGCCAGATCTGGTCATCTGGGTGGCCGGGGCGGACAACCATCAAAATGACCGCTTTGGTGAGATGTATCTTTCAGTGCAGGACCTGGCGCGTCGCGACGAGGTGTTGCTCCGTGCCTTCTTGGGAAATCAGGTGCCGGTGGCGGTACTTTATGGGGGTGGATTCAATCGTCAGAGTGAGTTCACGGCGAAGATTCACCGCAACACGGTGAAGATGGCCAAGCAGTTGGCAAGCGAATACCGGGGTCTCTAAGATGAAGCGAATTGCGGTCGTGGGTGCGGGTGCGGTGGGGCTCTACTACGGGGCTCGGCTGGCGCTGAATGGTGAGGATGTGAGTTTTCTCCTGCGCTCGGATTTCGAGGTGGTGGCGGAGAAGGGGATCCGACTTGAGAGTGTGCATGGGAATGCCGCGCTTCATCCGGTGAAGACCTTCCGGACGGCGGAGGAAATTGGCCCGGTGGATTTGATCATCGTTGCTTGGAAGGCAACGGCGAACGATCTGTTAGAGACCGTGATTCCGCCTCTTTGTCATGGAGGGACGCAGGTGCTGACCTTGCAGAATGGTCTCGGGAACTGTGAGCGCTTGGCGGAGATTATTGGGCCTGAGCGGGTGCTGGGGGGATTGTGTTTTGTTTGTCTCAATCGACTGTCGGAAGGTTTTGTCAAGCACACGGCGGGAGGAAAGGTGACGATTGGTGAATGGCTGGTAGAGTCTGGTGGTGCTCGCGCCGAAGAGCTTGTTAGGCGCTTCAAGGCGGCGAATGTTCCGGCGGAGTTTTCCGACGATCTCAAGGCCGCGCAATGGCGGAAGCTGGTTTGGAACACACCGTTCAATGGTCTTTCGATTACGGAAGGGGGCGTTACGACCGATCGGCTACTCGCTGATCCGAAGATCGAGGCCGAGGTTCGATCCATCATGGAGAATGTGATTTCGGCAGCGCGGGCGCTTGGATACGAGATCGATCCTACGGTGATTGATTTTGAAATTGATAGGACCAAGTGCATGGAGGCCTACCGTCCCTCCAGCATGATCGACTACGTCGAGGGCCGGGAGGTCGAGTTCGACGCGATCTGGGCTGAGCCTCTGCGACAAGCCAAACAAGCCGGTGCGGAAGTGCCCCACATGGAAGCACTAGCCGCTCGGATCCAAGAGAAGCTTCTGGAACGGCAGTAGCTGAATGCCCCTGAATCCCCAAACGGGAAAAGGAAAATCTTGGCAAGGTCAGGAGGAAAGCTAGCGTCGCCGTGTTCTAGCGCCTGCGATCCTTTTCCCAATCGGCATCAGGCGTCTGACGATCCTCTCAAAACCCACCTATCGTATTGATGAAAATCGACCATCCTCTGGCCCACCGTCGGGCCTGTTTGCACATCGTCCTTTGCCTGTTAGTTGCCTGGTTCATGGTTAGCTTCGGATGCGGGATCTTATTCCGCGATTGGCTGGACGCCAACGCCCCGTCTGTCGGCCACGCGCCCTTCGGGTTCTGGATGGCGCAGCAAGGATCGATCATCAGCTTCATTTTCTTATTGGTCATTTACGCCTTCCTGATGAATCGCCTCGATGCCAAGCACGGCTACTCGGAAAGCAAGTAACAAAGACTCCTTAAGATGACCCAAGACACGCTTAATTTCGTTTTCATTGGCCTTTCCTTCGCGCTTTACATTTGGATCGCCGTTAAGAGCCGTGCAGCCTCGACCTCTGATTACTACACCGCAGGGGGTGGTGTTTCGCCTCTAGCAAATGGGATGGCCACCGCAGCGGATTGGATGTCTGCCGCCACCTTCATCTCAATGGCTGGGACGGTGGCGATCAGCGGCTACGACGCCTCACGTTTCCTGATGGGTTGGACCGGTGGTTTCGTGTTGTTGACCATTCTGATGGTTCCCTATTTGCGGAAATTCGGGAAAGCAACGGTGCCAGACTTTATCGGCGATCGTTATTACTCGAAGTTCGCGCGTGGCGTGGCAGTCGTCTGCGCCATCTTTATTTGCATGACCTACATCATGGGGCAGATGCGGGGCGTTGGCGTGGTTTTTTCCCAGCTATTCGGAATCGGTATTCCCGCCGGCGTGATCATCGGAGCAGCCATCGTCTTCTTCTACGCAGGACTCGGCGGGATGAAGGGCATTACTTACACTCAGGTCGCCCAATACTGCGTCATGGCATTTGCCTACACGATTCCCGCCATCTTCATCGCCATCGCACTGACGAACAATTTTATCCCCCAGCTGGGTCTGATCGGCAACTTCACGGCTGGTACCGAAACTGTCCCTTTCCTGGAAAAGCTGAATAGCATCAACACCGAGTTAGGCTTTGCGGAATACACGTCTGGAAAACTTTCGACGGTAAACATGTTCTGCATCACTGCGGCGCTGATGTGCGGCACCGCCGGTTTGCCGCACGTTATTGTTCGTTTCTTCACGGTGAAAAGCGTGAGAGCGGTGCGAATTTCCGCTTGTTGGACGCTGCTGTTTATTGCCGTCATTTATCTCACTGCTCCTACCATCGGAGCCTTTGCCCGGGTGAACTTGATTCAGAAGCTCAACGGCACCAGCTACAGCGAGGTGCCGGCCTGGTTCATGGAGTTCGAGGCGACCGGCCAGATGGCTTGGGTTGACAAGAATAGCGATGGGAAAATCCAGTATTCTGGTCCTGGGAAGTCCGAGGCGAAAACCGACGCGGTCTTCCAAGGTGGCGCTCCTTCTTACCCCGCCTACGATGCCCCTGAAAATCAGCGTGTCGGACCAAGCGGAGAACGTCTACTGGCCAACAAGGCCGACGACTCGAATCCTAACGAACTGTGGTTTGGTAATGACATTATGGTCATGGCAAACCCCAGCATGGCGAACCTGCCCAAGTGGGTGATCGCCTTGCTGATGGCTGGCTGCATTGCCGCCGCGCTTTCCACGGCCGCTGGACTTTTGCTAGTGCTCTCGACCTCCATCTCGCACGACCTGATGAAAAAGATTATCAAGCCGGAGTTGAGTGATAAGGAAGAAGTGAGCTATGCTCGCATTGCCTCGTTCATGGCCTTGGCAGTGGCTACCTACTTTGGGATCAACCCTCCGTCCGCATTCATCGCCAAGACAGTGGCCTTCGCCTTCGGTCTTGCGGCCTCGTCGTTCTTCCCGACTCTGCTGATCGGAATCTTCTACAAGCGCATGAACCGAGAGGGAGCGATGGCTGGCATGCTCGCCGGCATCACCTTCACCATCGGCTATATCCTCTACTTCCAATTCCTAGGCGGCCATAAGGAGCAGTTGTTATTCGGAATCGAGCCGGAAGGGATCGGCTTCGTCGGCATGCTGATCAACTTCGGATTGTCCTTTGTCGTTAGTGCTTTCACCCCGGCACCACCGCAGGACGTTCAGGACATGGTCGCAAGCATTCACATCCCCAGTGGCGCGGGTGATGCCTCGCATCATTGACGCTATCGACTAGGAGGAAACGAATTACGAGGCTGTCGGACCAAAACCGTAAGTGGTGGTCTGTGATTGATCCGGGTTCTTCCTGCACCCGCATTTTGGGAGTGCTCTTCTCAGGGAGGGAAGCTTCAATGGCCTGATGAGTGACGCAATCGGATTGGTCTTGGGTTCTGGCTTGGGCTCTCTGGCGGATCAGGTCGAGGTAAGTGAGTCGGTTCCGTTTTCGGAAGTGGGTTTGGCTACTTCAACGGTGCCAGGTCACGAAGGATGCTTTCTCACTGGCACCTTCGCCGGTCGCGATGTGATTTTGATGAGGGGACGGGTCCACCTTTACGAAGGCCACTCGGCGAAGAAGGTGACGGCAGGAGTCCGTTGGATGCATCGACAAGGCGTAAGCAAGGTGATTCTAACCAATGCAGCAGGTTCGGTGAATTCCGGGTTTAAGGTAGGATCGTGGATGATGCTTTCCGATCACCTGAATCTCACAAGCACCTCACCACTTGAAGGCGAGCCGCAGTTTATTGATCTGAGCGAGGTCTACAGCAAGAGCTGGCGGGAGGTGGTTCGTGAGAAGGCGGCGGATCGAGGGATGATTCTGAATGAAGGTGTCTATGCCGGGCTGCGAGGTCCGCAGTATGAAACCCCGGCGGAGGTCAGGATGCTGCGCACTCTGGGGGCGGATGCAGTCGGCATGAGCACCGTGCTCGAGGCGATTCAGGCACGGGCTCTCGGCATGGAGGTGTTAGGCTTTTCTTGTCTGACGAATTGGGCGGCCGGGATGCTAGGTGCCAAGCTGGACCATCACGACGTGATGGAGAAGGGTCAACGCGCGGCGGCAGAGATGGTTGCCCTGCTGGAAGAGGTGCTGGCCTAGCCCCGAAGGTCAACGCCTCGCGGTGCTTCGCTGAGGAAGGAAAGGGGCAACGAAGGCCTCCTTGAAGTCGAAGACGTTTTCGAAGTCCTCGATGGTGTCGGAGTCCTGCCGTCCGAACATTTGCTCCTCAATGAGGAGGAAGACCATTTCACCAATGTTGCGGGATGAGGTGAGCCCCCACTCGGCCATCAGGGTGCCGGACATCGGGCCGAATTCCTGAAGTGCGAGATCGCGGAAACCGAAAAGCAGCTCTTGGCCGGATACGTGGCGGGCATGGCCATCATTGGACTCGGCCGCACGCTTGAGCGTGAAGTCCAAGGAGTCCTTCAGGAAAAGGTAGGCGTGGGGGTCGAATCGCTTGTCTCGCTTGAGAATACTCTCGACGGCGTGCTCGAACTGCGCGGCTTGCATGTGAGTATTTTGGACACGCTTTGGCGACTCGTCAAAACCTGATAGAGCGGGATCAAGTCAATCTTGTGCCAGCCATTCGAGGGCTCTCTCGATAGGGGCAGGGGTATCAGGTGCCCAGATGAGCGGGTGCAGCCAGGCTTCGCGGCGAAACCAGGTCTCCTGCCGTTTGGCATACTGGCGGGTGGCCGCACGGATCCGGTCAATGCATTCCGAGCGGTTGATGCGTCCCTCGTTCAAGGCGGTGATTTCACGGAAGCCGATCGCTTTCTCAAAGGTGGATGATGGATCTGCGAGATGGCGGACTTCATCGACCGCGCCGGCATCGAGCATCCGGGTCGTGCGGAGATTGATCCGTCGATGGAGGTCCGGGCGTTCGCGTTGGATAAAGATTCCAGAGAGGCTGGCGGAGACATCTTTCGTGATGCTCTCCCAGCGATCGCGGAGTTCGGAACAGCGCTGTCCGCTCAGCTCGCAGATTTCAATCGCCCGGGTGAGGTAGCGGCGGTTCTGAAGGTCGGTGCGGGAGGCTTCGACGGGGTCGAGTGATTGGAGCCGGGATGCGAGATCTTCGAGGGAAAGGGCGGCGAGGGTTTCGCGATAGGCATGATCCCCGGTGGGCAGAGGTGAGGGGCCATGGGTGAGGAATTTCAGGTAGAGCCCGGATCCGCCTGTGACGATGGGGACAGCCTTGCGGGAGGTGATTTCCGCGATGACCGGCAAGGCGAGTTCGCGGAAGCGCATGGCATCGCAGGTTTCATCGGGATCGAGAACGCCGTAAAGGTGGTGAGGAACGGCCGCTTGTTCCTCAGAGCTCGGCGCAGCGGTAAGGGTTTCGAGCCCACGGTAGAGCTGAAAGGCATCAGCATTCACGACTTCACCGCCCAGTTCCTGCGCGAGCGCGATGGCAAGTGAGCTCTTGCCGGAGGCGGTCGGTCCGCAGAGGTAGATCGTTTGGGGGGAAGTCATGGCGTGCCGGGATGAAACAAAAAACGCTCCGCCCGGACAAGCGGGCGGAGCGTGGAATTTGAATGATCGGCTTAGGCCTTTGGTTCCTCCGTTGGAGTTCCCTCCGTTGCCGGAGTTTCTTCCACAACTGCTTCGGTTTCGGCTGCTGGTGCTTCAACCACAGCGGCTGCTTCCTCCACCACCGGCGCTTTAGCGGCGGCGGGTGAACTCTCGTTGGATTCGTTGGAATCCTCATCTTCGCCATCGGCCGGGCCTTGCGACTTGGCACCGTTCACCACGAGACGGCGTCCCATGAAGAACTGGTCATGGAGGACTTCCACGGCGCGCTTGGCTTCGTCCTGATTCATCATATCGATGAAGCCATAGCCCTTTGATCGATGCGTCTGGCGGTTGTAAACAATCTCGACGCGGCGCACATTGCCGATGCCCTTGAAGAGTTCTTCGAGATCGCTCTCGGAGGCTTCGTAGGAAAGGTTGCCGAGGTAGAGTCGATTGGACTCAACATTGACATTTTCCGGTGGTCGACGTTCACGGTGTTCGTCGTTGTCATTGCGCTCGCGACGTTCTCTGCGGGGTTTGCGCTCGCCACGTGGTTTCGAATCGGCTGAATCAGCTGAGTCCGATTCCGTCTTGGCAACACGGGTGTTGGACTTCGGTTCGGACCTGCTGGCACGGGTTGGGCGAACGGGCTCTTTGTAGAGCCCAATGGCCTTGAGAAGCTTCTGCCACCAAGTAAGGGGTGCGGGCTTCGGTTGACGGCGTTCGCGTGTGCGGACTTCACCCTCGCGGCGATCATCGCGGCGATTGCCACCACGGTTACCATTACGCTGACGACCGCCCTCGCGGTTGCCTTCCCGACCGCCTTCGCGGTTGTCGTTACGTGGGCTACCGTCCTGATGGGTGCGGCGACTGCGATTTCTATTTCTTCCGCCACGGGAACGTCGGCGTTGGCCATCGTTTCCCCGGCTATCGGATGTTTCGTTTGACATGTATTTGTTGCATTTTGGCGGGTCCATGTGGTCCGGTTTCCGCTGGCAGAGTCGTTATAGGAAATGACTCTGATCGGCGGTTGGCTTTCCCTGCGGGACTTCCGGCTTTTTGTTGCCGGGGAGAATCGACCTTTGCGAAGCGGGACGGTGAATTCTCCAGAAAGACCCGGGGGCGGCGCGCATGCGACCCGGTGTTGAGAGTCGGGGACTTCCGTCCATTTTTCTGCGGATCCGAAAGTTCCCCCCGACGGGCGGGAAGCTAAGGGCTGGTCGTGGCATGGCAAGGCGCGATTTGCATTGCTCAGGCTTTGGGGTTGAGCCGGGGCGGCGGGACGCTACATTCCGCCCCGCTGCCCATGATTCGTGCTTTTCTCTGCCTCGCTGCCGTCGCCTGTATTTTCACCCCCGATCGTGCTTCCGCACAGGGAAATGATGCCATGATGGTGGTCGAGGCTCATTCCGGCAAGGTGTTGATTGCAAAGAACTCAACGGTGAAGCGGCCAGTGGCCAGCCTGACCAAGATCGCGACTGGAGTGATGGTCGTGGACTGGGCGGAAGCGGCTGGGGTGGATCTGGATACCCGGGAGGCAATCGTGCCTCAGGTGGTGGCCACCAGTCCGGGTGCAAATCCGATGAATCTGCAGCCCGGCGAGCGTCTGACGCTGCGCGATGCGCTGTATTCCGCGTTGTTGGGCTCCGACAACATGGCGGCGCTGACGCTTGCGGACCACGTCGGCAGGGAGTTTTTGGCGAGAAAAGGGCGCTCCGGTGACCCGCTTGGGGCTTTTGTGGTGGAAATGAACCATCTCGCCGAGGCGCTTGAGATGAAGAAAACCAAGTTTATCAATCCGCATGGTCTTGAGATCAATGGCAAGGCGGGCCTTTCGACGGCGGCGGACATGGCCAAGCTGTCGATCTACGCGATGCGCCGACCAGGGTTTACCTTCGTATCACGGCAGAAGGAGCGAAAGGTCTCCGTCACCGGTGCCGAGGGTGTCCGTGCTTTCAATCTCAAGAATACGAACGAGCTTCTTTCGGATGTGATCCTTGGCGTTAAAACGGGAACCACTCAGGCGGCTGGTGAGTGTGTTTCGATCTCCGTCGAGCGTGATCCGCTCATTAGGCCCAAGGCGGATGGAAGCAAGGGCGTGACACCCCGGCGTCTCATCGTCGTGCTCCTCAATACGCCGGATCGCTTCGGTCGGGCCAGGGCACTGATTCCCACGGGCTGGGGAATCTATGACCAGTGGGTCAACTCGGGAGCTCCCGTCAAGGATCGCAAACGCGAGATCCTCCATGTTCCGAACCCACGCTAAGCCGCAGCCTTGAACACATTCATCCAACAAACTTGATCATGAGAATCGGAATTCTAAACAGTGGAGGCGATTGCCCCGGACTTAATGCCGTGATTCACGGAGTCGTGGGAGCAGCCGACCAGCTCGGGTGGGAAGTCATCGGTTTCAAAGATGGCTTCGAAGGACTCCTTCCTCCCGGGGACTACAAAGTTCTCAAGCCAAAGGACACTATTGGGATCGTCAAACTTGGCGGCACGATCCTAGGCACGACGAACAAGGGGAATTTTGCAGCCAAGATCGGCAAGGGCAATGTCTCGGAGGTTCCGCCTCAGATCATCGCGAAGGCAAAGCGGACACTCGATCAGCTTGAGATCCGTGCGCTGATCATCGTTGGTGGCGATGGCTCGTTGACCACCGGACTTCAGCTTTATCGCGAAGGCTGGCCGATCATCGGCGTGCCGAAAACGATCGATAACGACCTACAGGCGACGGCCATGACATTCGGCTTTGATAGCGCCGTGAGCACGGTGGTCGATGCCCTCGACCGTCTTCACACCACTGCCGAAAGTCACAAACGCGTGATGGTTCTGGAAGTGATGGGACGTCATGCCGGTTGGATCGCTCTCTGGGGCGGGATCGCGGGCGGGGCCAATATTATCCTGTTGCCCGAGATTGCCTTCGGCACCGAAAAGGTCGCAGAAGTGATCCGTCAGCGCGATGCGCAAGGTTACCACAGTACGCTGGTCGTGGTGGCAGAGGGTGCCAAGTTGCCCGACGGCGAGCTGGTGACCATGAACGACAATGCCGGCGGAGAGGTTCGGCTTGGAGGAATTGGTGACATCGTCGCCCATCGTCTCGAAAAGCTTACCGGAAAAGAAACGCGTGCTTGCACGCTTGGTCACCTCCAGCGTGGTGGGGCACCGACGGCGCTTGACCGGATTCTGGGCACCCGCTTCGGTGTGATGGCGATCAAACTTGCGGAAGAAGGCCGCTTTGGTCGCATGGTAAGCTATCAGGCTTATCACGTGGACTCGGTGCCAATCGAGGAAGCGGTCCACAAGCTTCGAGTCGTCGAAGCCGATGGAGAAATGGTTGAAGCCGCGCGTGCCATCGGTATCTCGCTCGGTGACTGATCCGCTCAAAAACTTCCAACAACACAACGATGTCCATTGATCCGCTCCTTCAGCTCCTTCGTCTCAAGGCCCGCTACACTCATAAGGAGTTGGCCGAAACGCTTTCCCTCACCGAGAATGATGTCCGAGCTCGGATAGCCGCTTGGGAAAAGGACGGTACGATCGCCGGCTATCAGGCGGTGGTCGATCCCGACCGTGCCGGTGACGACGATGTTTCCGCTTTCATTGAGGTGAAATTGACGCCTGAGCGTGGCGGCGGCTTCGACCGACTTGCGTTGCGGATTGCCCGCTTCGACCAGGTTACAAGTTGCTATCTTGCGAGCGGCGGCTACGACCTGATGGTGGTTGTCGAGGGAGCGGATCTCCGCGAAGTGGCCCGTTTCGTCTCGGAGAAGCTTAGTACGATGGATGGCGTACTTTCCACGGCGACCCATTTCCGGCTCAAGACCTACAAGGAGAACGGTTTCCTGTTTGAGCAGACCGATGCGCCTGAGCGCCTTTCGGTGGCACCGTGATCGGGGGATCGCTCAAGAAAGAGAAAACCCACTCGGAACCGAAGCTCCGAGTGGGGTGCCATGCCCTTCATCGGGCCATCCATGGGAAGCGAAACTCTATTTCTTTAGGGCTGAGCGGAAACGTAAAGCTCCGATCCCTTTGCAAGGACTGTGTTGGACTCGAGGTGAAGGCCGTTGAGGGCATTCAGTTTTGCGGGTTCCATGTCGTGGGCAGCAGCAAAGTCCCCGAAATTAATTTCCTGATCGATCCGCACCGAACGGATCCTAGGTTGGTGACTCACCGGCTTCGAGCTGGTCTCGGCAGGTGGTGAAAGAACTGGCTCGGATTTCGGCGCGGCCCCGGTCTTTGCGACCGAGTGAGCGAGGTTTTCAGGAACGAGCTGCAGGCTCTGACCGATGCGAAGCGCACGAGGATTCACCTTGGGATTCGCTGCGGTGAGCGTCTCGATGCTGAGACCATACTTGCGGGCAATGCCGAAGAAGGTTTCACCTTCCTTGACAGTGTGGGTGCCGGCACGGTTCGAAGGAGTGGATGCCACCACCTCCGAGGTTTTGGTTGGGGGCTTGTTGACAATGGCAGGTGCCGCCTGGGGAAGCTTGAGCTTCTGTCCGGGGCGAATCAGCCCGACGTCTTTCAGATTATTCAGCTTGGCGAGCGTTTCTGGGGTGGTGCCGTTCTTGCGAGCGATTCGGCTCAGATTGTCGCCTTGAGCCACAGTGTAGTAGACCGGCTTTTGCGGTGCCGTAGGTGCCTTGGTATCTGCCTTGGCTTCCGGCACCGGGGCCTTCTTTGGTAACTCCATCTTCGAAGCGCTTTCAAGCAGGCTGCGGAGTCGGCTGTTTTCCTCCTCGAGTTGGATGATTTGACGCTCCTGCTCGGAACAACGCTTTTCCAGAACCGTGATTCCAGTTTCAGCTCCGGCTGGCTGGATCAGCGAAAGAAGCGGAAGGAGCGCAACCAACGAGAAGTTCTTCATAACGCCTCAAAGAGTTTCAAAAATTTTCGCTAGGCACAATTAAAATTTAATAAAACTTAAATAAAACGCCGGATAGCGCTTCGTTGCCAAGCGAATTTGTGCAAAACACCGCTGCGGATCGTTCTGATAATCCGGGGATTACGACTAGGAATCGGAGCTCGTGCCAGAATTTGCTGCCGAGCTGGTCGGAAAGACCACTTCGACGGGGGCACCGTCGGGCGCGTAGGGGAGGCGCGTGATTGAGAGCCACTGACCGTCCTCGAGCCCTTCGCGCACGATCAGGATGTCAGCATTTGACCAGATGGGATCAATTTTCGTCCGCTTGATGGCAGATTCATCACGGCTGACGAGATAGACGACATTGACCCCGCGCAGGGCTTGGCGGGGGATTACGAAAACATTCTCGAGAACATGGCCATTGACCGTCGCTCGCACGGGTTGACCGACTCTCAGTGGCGGCTTGCCACTGATCTGTCCGAAAGGATCGTCGATCCGTGCGATGGCGAAAAGCTCCCGGGACGATTCGTCGAGTGTGCCCTCCGAGCGCACGATCCGGGCCTGCCAGGTCGTCTGTTCTTCCTGAGACGATGCACCGAGCGCGTCGGTCAAAGTCACGGAAACCTCCGGATCACCGGGACGCGTGGGAAGATCGACGAAGCCGAGTTGCTCTGGAGTGAGAGGGAGTCGGATTTCCGCGAAGTCGGTGGCGAAGATCTCACCAAGCGGGGTGGAGGCTCCGACGGCTTCGCCGAGGCCGATACTGCGACTCCGGACACGGCCATCGAAGGGTGCTCTGACCTTGGTGCGCAGGAGGTTTCGCTCGGCCTGATCAAGATCGGCTCGTGCCGCATCGACGTTGGCTCGGGCTTCCTTGAGTTGCGGGACTCTGAGGACAAGGTCGGATGGCTCGTCTTCATAGCCGAGATCCTCCCAGTTAAGGCGTGCTTGTTTTGCACGCGCTTCTTCCTGAGCTAGCGCGGCCTCGGCTCGGGCGAGGCGCGATGATGCGCCGGACTCGGCAGCCTTGAAGTCGGCGGGATCCAACTCGATGAGCACATCGCCCTCTTTGAAGAAGGCACCGTCTTCAAAGCCAGGGTGGATCTTGATGATGGTTCCCGAGACGGTGGGGGTGAGGGTCGTCTCGTAATGCGCGCGGACCACTCCCTGACTTTCGAGAATGATAGGAAAGTCCGCGCGACGAAGCTCGGAGACTTCGGACTTCAGCTTCTGTTCCTCGACATGACTTGGTTTGGGAGACTCCACCGACTTCGAGAGCTGGAAGGCGGCAATTCCTCCGGCCAGGAGAATCAAGATCGGTATAAGAATACGAACGAGCATGGGCTTTGATCAGGCGGCGGGGAACATGATTCCTCGGCGATGCTTTGCCAGATACGAAGAGTCGCAAGCGAACCTTGCGGAGGATTTCTCAAGCTTTACGCCGTCTTGAAGTCGCCGCCGAGGGCCAAGTGGAGGTCGATCCGATTTTGAATTCGCTCATTTTTCAGTCGAATCATGCTGGCCTTGGCATTGTTGTTCCGGCGCTGGGCTTCCAATACATCGAGGATGTCGGAGCCTTCAATGCCATCGGCATAATCTCGAGTCGCCTGTTTCTCGGCGAGCGCCGCTTGCTTGACTTCCTGAACGAGGAATTCCTCTTGAGCGCGAAGCGAGGAGTCGGTCGAGAGGGCGGATTCGACTTCGCGGTAGGCGATCAGGGCCGTCTGGGTGTAGTCCGCAATCAGCTCTTTGTTCCGCTCGACGGCAGCGCGGGCGACATGGCTCAGCTCTCCGCCGCTGTAGACTGTCTGGGCGACACTTGCCGCGATCGAAGCCGCGAGCCATTGGGGATCGAGCAGGTCCTTGAACTGCGCGACGGAATTGCCCGCCGCTGAGGTGAGCCGGATGTTTGGCAGGAGATTTTTGCGTGCGGCATCGGCGCGTTTGGCCGAGGCATAGATTCTCGCCCGACCGACTTCCAGATCGGGACGTCGCTCGATCAAGTCGGCTGGGATTCCGGTTGGAATGTTCCGTTTCATGGTCGGCAAATCGGATCCAGCGTTGAAGCTGCCGGAAGGATACTGCCCACATAGCGTTTCAAGCGTGCGTGCGGCCTCGTCGCGTTCGAGGCGTCGTGATTCGAGAGCCCGCCGTGCTGATGCCACGTTCGTTCTACCAAACTGGACATCGAGCGAGCCTTGGCCGGTTCCGATGTAGTTTCGCTCACTGATGCGCAGATTACTTTCGAACGATTCCAGCGTGACTTTGGCTAATTCGAGTTGCTGCTCGGCGGCAATCAGATTGCACCAGGATTTGGCCGTACTTGCGGCGAGTGAAAGACGGGCTCCCCGGTAGAGCGCACGGACCACCTCCGTATCGGCCTGAATCGCCTGATTGAGATCCCGTAAGCGCTTCCAGACATCGACTTCCCACGATGCGGAAATATTGAGGCCATAGCGCTCCGACTCAGAGCGGGGGGCGGGACCATTGCCGGACATCGAGTAGGTGCCCGAGGACGAAAGCGAGAGGTTTGGCAGGCTTCTCGACTGGCCCGCGATTCTCAAGTATTCGGCCTCGCGCATGCGTGCTGCAGCTGCGGCGAGATCGTTGTTGTGAGCCATCGCTCGATCGACTGCGGCGCTCATCCCGCGATCGGAAAAGTCGGAGAGCCAGCCACGGGTAAGCTGGCCCTCGCGACCGGAGGCACTGGCTCGCCAGGTCGGTGGTGGCTGGAGGTCACAAGATTGGCGAGGTGACTCAAACTGGATTGAGTGGCACGCGGTGAGACCCGTCAGGCAAATCATGAGCCCCCAGGTGGCTTTCGGGGAATTCCGTTGCATTTTCCAATAACAGATGGTGATAGTCGGCCCGCGTGACCAATAAATCCAAGGCCTCTACGTTTCTCATTTTCCTCCTCTATCTTCTAGGAGCTTCCGGGCTGGTAACAGCCGCCGACAAGGCTGTCACGGAGGAAAAGCCAGTCAAAGCCAAGTCAACGGCAACCCAGCCTGCCGCAGAGGAAAAGGCTGAGAAGCCTGCTGATGAACAGAAGTCGGCAGATGAGGTTCAGAAGGAAGAAGGTGACGCTGAGCTGGACCCCAGAAAGGCTGAGGATGAAGAGGTCGCCATCGCAGTGGCGAGACCCGTCTCCGCAGATCCTGTGCAAGTTTATGGATGGCGGGAATACGTGGTCATCTCCGATGGAAAGCTGACCGAGAAGCTTCAGGCAAAACTCGATACGGGAGCGTTGACCAGCTCGATCCATGCGGAGGAGAAGGAACTTTTTGAGCGGGATGGAAAGAAATGGGTGCGTTTCATCGCCACCGATCCCGGCGAGAAGGATTCCCAGCGCCTTCGGATTGAGGCACCACTGGTTAGAATGGCCCGTATCAAGGAGCCAGGCGGTGAATCTGAGGCCCGCGAGGTCGTGCGTCTCGGGTTCACGATTGGCGACCGCAAACTCAAGGCTGACTTCACACTGAACAACCGATCTAACATGTTGAGCCCGGTTTTGATTGGCCGGACGATGATCAAGGAACTCGGCTGGATTGATCCAAGTCGTGCCTACCTTGCGGACAAAAAAGTGATGCGCTAATCGCAGCTGCTTCCGCATACCCAAACAACTATGGCTTCTCGTATCAAGCTCATCGCCATCGTCTTGGTCCTGACCCTGGCAGGTGGTGGCATCGCAGTCTACAAGCACGTCAAGCTGGGCATCCCCTTGATGGTTGGCAGCAAACCGGCCGAGTGGCTGGTTGAAGCCAAGGTCAGCTTTATTGCGACCGGAAGCCCCGTCACGGCCCGTCTCTCGCTGCCGGCGTCGGCCATTGAGAAGAATTTGGGGTTTGACGCTCGATCCGCCGGATACAGTTTCATTGTTGAGGAGGATCAAGGCGAGTACTCGGCAATCTGGTCTGCCGATGAAAAGATCGATAACCAAGCCCTCTATTATCGTGTCCGCTTCAATGACCAAGGGGTGAATAGCGGAGGCCCGATCGCCCAGACAGGAGATGCGCCGGTTCCCGAGGATCCAGGGCTTTCAGGATCGCTGCGGTCGGCAGCGGACAACGTGGTCCGGCGTGCCAAGGAACTTTCATCGAATCCCGACACTTTGTTTGTGGGTGTCTTTCGCGAGATTACGGCCATTGCCGAATCCCCCGAGATCTCATTGCTGAAGCGCCACTACGAAAAGGAGGCTGGCGTTAATGCTCTAATTCGTCTGGGGATCGACTTGCTAAACATGGCAGGCGTTCCAGCGCGCGTTGCTTATGCTGTCAAGCTGGAGGAAGTCCGTGGAGCTCAGGATCCGATCTGGATGGTTGAGTACTTTGACGGAGTCTACTGGAAGGTCCGTGATCCGAATGAGCCTGCGTCGATTCTCGATCCCCGTGCTGCGTTTGTCTGGAATCGAGGAGGGGAATCACTTCTCGACCTCAGTGGCGGTGAAAATTCGCAGGTCGTTTTCACCATCACACGCGACCAGATTCCCTTGGAACGTCTCACCGATCTTCGGGATTCCAGTTTGCTGGTTTCCACGATTTTCGGACTGCCAGCATCCGAACGTCAGGTCTTCAGCTACGTGGTTCTCATACCGCTTGGAGCCTTCGTGGTGGTGGTCCTCCGCAACCTCGTGGGCATTGCCACGCTCGGAACCTTCATGCCGGTGCTACTTGCATTGTCGCTTCTTGAAATGAAGTGGCAGCACGGCCTCGTAATGTTCGTCGTCATTGTCGGAGCCGGTCTCTACTTCCGCTTCGCGCTTTCGCGGCTCAACTTGCTGGTAGTCCCGCGCGTCGCCGCCTGCGTGGTAATTGTCACCCTGCTGATGATGATGCTCAGTGTGGTTAGTTGGCACTTGGGAATTCGAGATGGCTTAAAGATTACCCTTTTCCCAATGATTATTCTCGCGTGGACGATTGAGCGGATGTCATTGATCTGGGAAGAGGAAGGCAAACGCAATGCCATGCTGCAGGTTGGCGGATCATTGCTGGTGGCCGTTATCGCCTTCTTCTTCATGAGGGAGCGGCAGATTCGCTACTGGGCCTTTTATTTCCCCGAACTTCTTCTGGTGCTGCTTGCCGGGATTATCCTGCTCGGGCGCTACACGGGCTATCGTTTGAGCGAGTTGATTCGCTTTAAGAGCTTCAGGACACTCGAATGAATCACTGGTGGCATCGCTTTTTTCGGACGCCCGGTGAGTTGCGGGAGATGGGCGTGGTGGGCATCAACATGCGCAACGCACGCTTCATCCTGCCCAATAATCCTCGCCAGCTTTACGAGCTGGTCGATAACAAGATCCGCACCAAGCAGCTCGCCGAAGAGAGGGGGATCTCAGTGCCTGAGACTTATGGTATCGTCAGGAATCCCCACGACATGAGTCGGCTTGGAATGATGCTTGGCAACCGGGATTCTTTTGTCATCAAACCTGCCCGTGGATCAGGAGGAAAGGGGATCCTCGTGATTACTGGTAGAGAGGACGGGGTGTATCACAAGCCAAGTGGTGCACGACTGTCGCTCGCGGACGTCAAGCACCATATCTCAAACATCCTCGCCGGGCTCTTCAGTCTCGGTGGGCGTCGCGACGTGGCCTTGATCGAATACCGGGTGACGCCATCCAGGATTCTAACAGACATCAGTTTCCAAGGAGCGCCCGACATCCGTGTGGTCATGTTTCACGGATACCCCGTGATGATCATGTTGAGGGCTTCGACTCGGGAGTCTGATGGCCGATCCAATCTCCATCAGGGGGCCCTTGGTGTCGGGGTCGATATTGCGACCGGTCGTACGATTCGGGCGATCCACCATGGCAAACCCGTGACACTCCATCCCGACCTCAAAGTGCCGCTCACCGGGATCCAGTTGCCGGAGTGGGACAAGATTCTCGATAATGCCGTCACCTGTCACGAGATGACCGGACTCGGCTACCTCGGTGTGGACATGATGATCGACGAGGAAAAGGGACCATTGATGATTGAGGTGAACGCGCGTCCGGGACTTGCGATTCAAATGGCAAATGGGGTCGGTCTATTGAAACGGCTCGAGCCTGCCGCTGCGCGGGCCGCCAAATTTCAGCATGAATCCCGCGAGGCGAAAATCGCCTTCTCGAAAAAGACCTTCGCCGTAGAGTCCTCCGCGGCTGGAACGGCCACCACCTCATGATTGAAGCCCACAACCTCCATCGCAGTTACCAGATCGGCAAGAAACGGATCGAAGTGCTTCACGGAATCGAGCTGTCGATCGTGAAAGGCGAGCGGGTATTTCTCTGCGGACCAAGCGGTGCCGGGAAGACGACCTTGCTTTACACCCTCGCAGGACTGGAGCGCCCCCAGCAGGGAAGCATCTCGATTGCCGGCACGGACCTGTATGCGCTCAATCCGAAGAAGCAGGCGGCGTTTCGGAATGCGAACATCGGCTACATTTTTCAGAACTACCTGCTTCTTCCCGAGTTGACGGCGCTTGAAAACGTCATGGTCCCTGGCGCGATCGGTGGGAAGGATGCTGCGGACAAGGCAATGGAAGCCCTTGAACGTGTCGGGCTTTCGAATCGCGCCGAGCATTTGCCGGCCGAACTTTCAGGCGGAGAACAGCAGCGCGTGGCCATCGCCCGAGCTGTCGCGAATCGACCTGCGGTGCTCTTTGCCGATGAACCGACTGGGAATCTCGACTCCCGGAACAGCAGTGAAGTGATGGAGCTGCTTTTGGGGCTCGCCAGCGAAAGTGACACGACGCTCGTCGTTGTCACCCACGACCCGAGACTCGCTGATCGAGGGGATCGCAAGTTAGTGATTACCGACGGCAGTATCGAATCCGCTTAACGCGGACGAACCGTGCGGTAGCCGGTCATGTAGCCGCGCCCAAAGTCCTTCTGGGTCGACTTGTTGTAGAGGTTCGCGTAGCGGAAGTATTTTGGTTCAAGACCCCGTCGGGCATCGCGGACCCCGAGGTTGAAACCCTGATTGTGGGCGATCTTTCCGTCGTCGATATTGTTTTGCTGATAGGGCGGGTTGTAACCCGGATTGTAGGGCGGACGATATCCGGAACCACCATAGCCTGGAGCTCCATATCCCGGAGCTGGCTGATAGTAGCAGGAACTGAGCAAAGCGGTGAGAAGAGCGAGAACGGGAACGACCAATGGCTTCATTGTCCGAGCATCTCACAGGAAACCCGCGATGCACTCAAGGATGAACGCCAGCCTTTATCATTCAGCGATGACCCTTTCGACGATCATCGCCAGTCCCGAAATGGCGATCATCACTGAGCCAACGACCCGCACGTAGGTGAATTTTTTTTCCTTCCACCAGCCGAAAATTCCGAAAGCCACTGCCAACACGAGCACCTGGCCCAGTTCGACCCCGGCATTGAAACCCGCAATACCGAAGAACAGCTCATCGGGCCGATTTTCAGGAAGAAGCGGCGTCAGCATTCGAGCGAAACCGAGACCATGGATGAGTCCGAAGACAGCGATCAGAACATATCGTCCCGCTCCTGCTTTCTTTACCAAGAGATTCTCCATGCCGATCCATGCGATGCTCGCGGCGATCGCCAGTTCAACCCAGAGCTCTGGCAGGCGAACCCATCCGATCACCGCCAGACCGAGTGTTAGTGAGTGGGCAAGGGTGAAGATCAGACTTTGGGTGAGCAGGGGCTTCCAGCGTGGCAGAAGCAGGAAAACGCCCAGGATGAACAGGACATGATCGAGGCCGTCGGGAATGATGTGACGAAATCCGAGTCGGATCCATCCGCCAATCGATGGCGTGACAGGCGCTGCCGTTTCAAATGCGTCCTGGTGGAGCACGGCTTCTTCATATCCACTGATGATGGGAATGGTCTCGGCACCCGCCTGCACGATCAAGACGACTCCGAAGGGCTCGTCCCAGCGGATCTTTAGAGTCTCTCCTTTGAATTCGCCACTGGCACGAACTCCGATCATCGGCGGCATTTCCGCGATGCCATCCGTCATGAAGCGTGGTGGGTCATGATCGAAATCGGGAAAGGAGATCGTCCAGTCGAGCACCCCCGACTCGGAACGAATGGTGAGGCATTGTCGCAGGTAAATCTCAGCTTCCTTCTGGATCCTTTGCCACTCAGATGGGCTTTGCTGTCGGAGCCACGCCAGATCCTGCGCGTCCGAATCCTCGTCGCCACGGAACTCCGGGAGCATGTAGGCGGCATCGGCTTGGATGTCGGCCTCGAACCGGCCTTCAGCGCCACTAATCCGCAGCGTCATCTCGGCGATCTGATGGCCCTGCGCGCTGGCGAGCAGCATCAGGAAAGCAAGGACGATGAATCGGAGCACGGGGAGATGGTGAATCGGCGGCGACACAGCACAAGTCCGGGCTTTTCCATCGCGGACCGGAGTGGCATGAAAAGGACATGCCCAACGCCGCACCACTTTTGCTCAGAAATATCCGCATTGTTTCCGCCGAATCTCCCGACTTTCGCGAGGCGGATGTGCTCGTGGAAAGTGGCGTCTACAAGGAAATTGGGAGCGATCTGAAAGCGGTGGACGGGGCGAGGGTGATCGAGGGAAGAGGCCGGCTTTTGATGCCTGCGATGTTCGATGCCCACGTGCATTTCCGTGAGCCAGGCGGCGAGGCAAAGGAGAACATCGCGAGCGGAAGCGAGGCGGCGATCAATGGTGGCATCACCGGTGTGGTGATGATGCCAAATACCACGCCGTCCATCGACTCCGGAGCGGTGGTCAAGATGGTGCTCGATAAGGCCAAGCAGGTCTCCCGCATCCCGATTTACACTTCGGGTTGTGTCACCAAAGGCCGTGAAGGAAAGGAACTCGCGGCGATCGATGCGATGCGTTCGCTGGGCGTCACGATGCTGACCGATGATGGTGACTCGACGAGTGATGCCGCGGTGCTTTTCCGCGCGATGCAGTATGCGGGTGAGTTCGGCATGTTCTTTGCCAGCCACTGTGAGGTCCCCGAACTCGCCGGTCCGCGTGCGCTGAATGATGGGCCGATGGCTTACAAGCTCGGCATCAAAGGCAGTCCGGCTTGTGCTGAGGAGATCATCATCGATCGTGATATCCGCCTTGCGCATGCGGCAGGGGCGCACATTCACATCCAGCATGTTTCGAGTAAGCTCGGCATGGAGACCATCGCCTGGTGGAAGGCGAGGGGGGACGTGAAGGTGACCGCAGAAGTTTCCCCGCATCACCTGATGTTCGTTGACGAGGATATTGCCGACTTTGACACCCACTATAAAATGAATCCGCCACTTCGGACCCGTGCTGATAACGAGGCGCTGTTAGACGGTCTAAAATGCGGTATCTTTGATTTGCTTGCCACCGACCACGCGCCGCACACAGCATTCGAGAAGGCGCAGGATTTCACGGCCGCACCGAACGGTATCACGGGGCTGGAAACCGCGCTTGTTTCGATGTTCGACCGCTTTGTCGCCCGTGGTGAACTCACTTGGGATGTGCTGGTCAAGCGCTACTCCGCCCAACCCAGGATCATGATGGGGCTTCCCCCCGTGCCGGTCGAGAAGGGGAGCACGGCTGAGTTTCTGCTCTTCGATCCCGAAGCGGAGACCACGTTCAGTGTCGACTTCATGAAGTCCAAGGCACGCAATACCCCATTCCTTGACAAGACCCTGAAGGGTCGAATCAACCTCGTGGCGCTTGCCGGCGAACTCCTCCTCGAGCGCTGAGCACAGTTTTTCCCGTCCCATCCGCGAACGCTTACTTGCGGGCAGGCATTTGAAATGGGATTGTAGCCCCATGATGAGGGAAGTTCGTCGGCGCGACTTTTTACTGACCGGTTCGGGCTGGATGGCAAGCATGCTGGTCGCACGTGCCGTTAAGGAAAGACGGGCGAAGACCATCTCGATTTTTTACACAACCGATTTGCACGGCCACATTGAACCGACGGCAAGCTATGAAGGTGTCGCTGATGTTGGCGGAATGGCTCGCTGCGTGACCCAGATCAGACAATGGCGCAGGCAGTTTCCTGATTCCCTCCTCGTCGATATGGGCGACGTCTATCAAGGCACACCCCTCGGTCTGCAAACTGATGGCCAGATCATGATCGATTTGTTCAATCGGCTCGATTACGATGCGTGGGTAATTGGAAATCACGACTTCGATTGGGGGCGTGAGGTTCTTGAAGAAAATCTAAAGAAATCGAAGGCGGAGATTCTCACCGGAAACCTACGGATCGGTGACAAAACGGTGGGCGAGATTGATGGCGCGTGGAAGCAGGTGCTACCGTGGACGATCCGTGAGACCGCTGGATTTCGTATCGGTCTCGTGGGCCTAACAACTCCGGGCATGCCGTATTGGTTGGCACCTGAAACGCTGGACGGAGTCGAGGTCTTTGATCCGGCGGAATCACTAAAACAAAGCATCGCGGAACTCCGAAGTGAGAAGGTGAATGCCATTGTGGTGATGGGCCACATGGGCTGGAGGTGGGAGGAAGACTATGCGAATCCCGTCTCGAGCCTTTTGAAGAGTGTCGAAGGCGTTGATGTCTATCTTGCCGGTCATAGTCACCAAGATCGCGCGACGTGGTTTGAGGGAAATACGATCTGCACTCAGGCGAGCTACTTTGGCATTCACTGTGGTCGGGTGGATCTGACCTTTGATCTGGAAAGTTGCAAGCTGATCGATCGGAAGGCCTTCACGGTTCGGATGGACGGGCGTTTTGAACTTGACCCTGCGGTGATGGAGACCGCGCGTCCGGAGCTGAAGAAGGCTGATGAGCAGTTGGCGCGTAAGGTTTGCACCGTGACTCGTGAGATCCCCCTGCGCGGAGATGAATCATTGCGCACGATTTTCTGTAAGGCGTTTGCTTCCGCGCTAAAGCGGAATGGCACGGATGTGGATGGTGTTTTCCATGGGACTTTTGGCTCCGGTCCGCTAGAGCCGGGAGAGTTGACGGTGGGAGATTGTTGGAAACATCTGCCGTATGAGAACATCCTTGTCACCTTGGAACTCGAGCCAAAGGAGCTGCGCATGTTTCTGGAAGAAGATGCCGAGAACTCCTCGGATCGGGTGCTTTGGCCCTTCGAAGTTGTTCGCGCTGAGAAAGGGGAGATCGGCGAACTCCATCTGAATGGTGAACCATTGAAGGAGGGCAAACGCTATCTCATCGCAATGAATTCCTACGATGCTCAGTCCGCTGGTCAGTCGATGATGGTGCTCAGAAAAATTGCGCAACTCAAGAGTTCCAAGCGCACCCTGACGAGCATCGCTACCCGCGAAGCACTGATCGACTGGTTCCTGGAGCAGAAGGAAATTTGACGGAACAGATTTCATCGACTGGCGTATTAAGGAGACCATTCGTATCGACTATCTTCATTGCACGTTCGTAGTGCTTCCGAACCCATCCGCTTGTCTCTCTTGTGAACTGATAGCGGAAAATCAGCAGTTCGTTAGAAATTCCCCCATCAAAAACTGTCCGAGACTCAAAGAGACTTTCACCCTTAATCTCACCAAGAGCGCCTGATATACCTTAGCTGACGACTTCTTTCTGAAGCTGTCTCGCAGTATACAAACGCTCGGCTTTGGGTGCGAGTTCGATTCCGCGCATCGGTCGGGCACCGTGGCGGCGGGTGGCCGAAAAGTGCTCTCGGCAGGCGAGGAAGGCCTGTTCGACAAAGTCGCGGCTGCCGATGACGAGGCCATCGGTGAAATACCGCACGCGACATCGGAGATAAGTCGCGCGGTCGAGGCGGCCACCCTTTGCGAGGACTTTCAGCGCGGTCTTTCGAGGGACGCGATCTCTCGTGGCGGCGGTTCCGGGCTGGAGCTTTTCGCGGGCGAGTTGCTCGGCCTGCGCGGCCTCCGTTTCCGGCAGGCCGAAGAGCCAGCAGCGCCAGCGTTG